>Ga0302280_1000830_pt1 | contig 26846 bp, 12 predicted proteins | sample III_Fen_E1_1_FD_198771 | JGI IMG/M metagenome (GOLD analysis project Ga0302280, IMG submission 198771) | Peat permafrost microbial communities from Stordalen Mire near Abisko, Sweden - III_Fen_E1_1 | ecosystem: Environmental > Terrestrial > Soil > Wetlands > Permafrost | place: Sweden: Abisko... | reverse complement strand
TTAAATGCTAAACTTGATGATATGCTTTTGCTTCTTCGATTGAGATACCTAAACATCTTGAGATTGTTATCTCTCCCAAAACTCAAATGTTAATAAATTTTAAGGATATTTTAATTCCCAAAATTCACCTTAGCTCTTGTAAGATTAAAAATATATCTTTATTTATTAAATTTAAGTAATAATAGAGTAAAATATTATCGAAAATGTCTTTCACATAAATTTTCTTAAGAAGTTTCTCAAACGCAATACCGAGAATAAGCACTCTATCTAATAATATTCAAGCTAAGTATAATTTGATTTCTAACTATCCTCTCATTTTGAAGCTGACTTCATCGAATCGACTTTCAATATTTTCAGAAGGCAAGATTGACAAAGGAAACGACTTATTGCTTCTATCTGCAAGTGAATGTTTATTTTCGACTGGATTGAGTGGTTCAAATTTATCAGAGGAAAAATAAATCCATGAGCGCATCAAATAATTATCGACTCAGTATGAATCTATGAATATCGATTTTATGGAGAGGATGAAAGTTTATTTACAACTTCTTGCAAATACTCAAGAGATTAAATTTGGATAAATGCCCATGAAAGCTTATGCTGAATATGTACTCAGCAGTCCAGATGTGGGATTAATTAAGAATGAAATAAATTCAAAATTTTTATTAGAACTCTACCAAAGCTGGTAAATCAATAATCGTGTGACTTTTAACTACTTGAAAAAATAGTTGCTAAAAAGGACTGAATAATCTGATTTTTTGAATGCTTGCAATAAGGGCAAAATAGTAATAAGAGATACTGGAAATAAACCGTTTAAATATGCAGCACCTTTTCTGGATAAACTGGATCACTCATTCGATCCTAATTGTTAATTTGACATTTTATACTTTCCTCATCGCAGAGCTCCTTTCATTCGTATCAAATCGATTAAGGATATTAAGGCTGGAGAGAAACCTACAATTAGCTATGGAAAACTCAATAATTATGAACTTCTTCTGAGGTATGGCTTTTCAATAAAAGATAACCCATATCGAATTTTTATGTTGCCTTTGAAATTCGAGTAAATTGTTGAAGTATTCAATAAAAATATTGATTGGAAGCACTCAATATTTTCAAAACTCAATTTAAAGTTGAGAAACTATGTAAAAATTCTTCCGAATGGAGAACTGCGAGAATAAGATTTGCTGATGATGAGAATTCTGATAAACTAAAACTCTAAGCCATCTGAAAATGACATTAATTCACCACAATACGATCATTTGATCTATAAATTTATTGTCTAGCATGCAAAGAGAATGAAAAAGAATATAAAGATTAACAATATGAAAGTAAGTAGCGATATGAACATTCGTCAGTTGTAGGATGAAGAAGTAAGTATTTTATAAAATTTTATAAATGTCCATTAACAATGATCTAGCAATGATTTATAATTCAACCAAATTATATATCAATTTCAATTTAATAGATTATTTTGATGGATAAAATAATAACTGTGGTGCATATTTATTAAAATATTGTCAAGAACTGCAAAAATGTTGGCGCTCATTGCTTTGTTCTAATGTTTAAGCCTCTTTGGCTGATTTGTTCTTTTAACGATAATTTTAAAATTCCTCACAATTTAATAATAATTTAATGAGTTAAGAGGATTTGTACGAATAGTTGGAATGTAATCCACTCGATAAAAAAATATTTGATATCAATCAATCGAAGGAAGAGGAGGAATCCAGTATTAATATTGATGTTGAAGAAGATTCTCCTTTCAACGATTTATAGCTCATTCTGGGACAGGATGATAATCGAAAAAGTCGTTAGGAATAAAACTCTGCTGTAAAAAGCAATGAAATCCAAGAAGAATGCAATCTACTTTCACGATAAAATATGTACCTGACTATAAGAATACAATAACTTGAGGCTGATTTGTAGAATAATTTAAAATGTGAGATAAATGAGGAATCAGTGGATTAATTCCTAGAGTGTATGTCGCAATAAATAGCTTCATATAAAGAGTAGTTCGAGCAGGTCAAGCAAAAACATATCTTGAATAGTAAGATAAAAGATTAATATATTCAACAACTAAGAGAATCTTTGGAATAATACTAACAATACAAAATTGATATGGACCAAGAAAGAATTGCTTTAATCAACAACAATTAAGAAATCATCAAAACTAATGAAAGTTTGACTCATTAAATAGGGTACCTATAAAGTATGCTCGCTGACTATCAGAACAAGATACAATAGCACTCCATTCAAAGATATCCCAACTCCAAAGGATTATAAACTGAATTACAGACCGAATTGGAAATTCTCATTTAAAAATTAGTGGCAGAATTATAAATTTAAAGAGCGCAAAAAAAGAAGCTAAGCGAAGAAATTAAAAGAATGCAATAAAATTTAATGGATCTATAGCGATAAAAAGTAGTCAAAAATAATAGAATTTACGCTTTGGAAATGAACTTCCTCAAAACCAGCAGAAACTCACCAAAAAAGGTTAACATCTAAAATTAAAAACTACAACCATCTCTTCGACTCAATAAAAGCAACTCCCAACTGAATGGCAATCGCAACGGAAAAAGTGATCGTCCAAATATTACTTTCAAAATGTTTTCCATCTCGTATTTATCAGTGTACATAGGTAGTTGCTTAATGAGACTTACGATGTCAATGAAAGATAAAAATTAATAATTTGTTCAAAGATCATAGATTTTTATTTGAAAAGACTAAACTCCAAGGATTATACCACTTATACGCTGGAACAACTCTTGATTTGCAACTACAGCAAGATAAATCCGAATCTTGTTCTGATTAAAAAAGATCCAACTATTGTCTCTTCCAATGGCAATTTATTAACCCCTGAAAAGCTAATTTAAAACTTGATGGGTTTCCTCTAAGTGATTATTAATCAAGCTTTCAGCTTCAAAAAGCAAAGAAGCTAAATATAAGAGCAATTGATGGATCTCATAAAAATAATCCTGGAAGGAAACACTTTAAATCTGTAAGATGTTTACGAGATGAAGCAGATAATTGATGACATGGCCAAATCGAAGGGATGATATCTCTATGTTTCTTCAATATTAAAATTATATATAAATCAAACTGTGGATGTCTTGTTCACATAAGATCTTCAAAAAAAATCTCGCAAAATTAATATAGAAAGAAGCTGAGCTTCAAATATTAGCATTCTTCACACAGTAGTGTTAAGAAACAAAATTCCATTAACATGATAAATTGAAAAAGATCAAATTTTGATCAATTCAGAAATAATTTACATTGCTCAAAGATAGTTTTTCTTGCTTATATCATCGAAGCTAATCTTGATTTAAATTTATCAGTGCCTCTTTTGATTGAATTAAAACTTATATTTTTGCTGTCCCATTGGTTCTCTTCTGTTTTATGGGACTTTGTTTTGTGCCGAATTACATATTTTGTCGTTCTATGTTGTAAATAAACTACTTAAAGATGCCATAGTTTATGACCATTTCCTCTATTTCCTACTTTTTGCAGCTTTTAGATTTGTTGAGCGATCGATACTTTCGATGAATTACTCTCGAGGAAGATGCCTTGTTTATAGCGGTGGTAGTCAAATAAAAAGGATTTTCTTTGGAATATTAGCTCATTTCAATCTCCACAAATCATTATTAAAGCATATTATAGTCAAGAGGATGAAATTACTTAAAACTCAAATTTATCATTTGTCCCACGGGAAAAAGGCTTGGTACATAAATCATGTCAATGATTAATTTGTTAAAAAAGCACAGCAGCATAATTTTAGGAGCAGAGCATCCTTTAAACTTCTTGAAATTGAAGACAAATATAAAGTCATATAAAAATCCAGCACAGTATTGGACTTAGGAGCAGCTCCCGGCAGTTGGTCACAGGCAGTTAAAACTGTAAATTCTACCATTAAAGTGGCAGCTGTAGATTTGCTTTCTGTATGCATGTGTTGATGAAGATGGCCGAGCTAGAGGGAGTTGATTTTTATCAAAGCGATGCTCGTAGCAAAATCTTGCATCAGCTGTTAAGGTAAAGATATGGTAAATTTGAAGCGGTCATTAGTGACATGGCCCCTAATTTTAGTGGCACTCTTTTTTAAACTCATTAATAAACAGTGCAGCTCAACAAATGCTGCCTCTCCCTCAGTCTCGCAATGGGAACTGATTCTTGCAATCTGGTAATGAAAACAATCCAAGGAGAATCCTAAAAATGTTTTGTTTGGCTTCTCGAGTATTTTTTCAAGGAGGTCATCCGATTTAAGCCCAAAGCATCGAGGTCATAATCTACAGAGCATTATTTAGTCTGCAAGTAAATGAAGATTCAACAAAATCGATAATTTTCAATACAAAGACTAGAGCAATTAGATATCAGCAGTATCAAGTCTAAAAAGCAGATATTGAGCATATTTAAGGAGGATGAATGATTGTCGATGAATTATAAGACTCCTTTTAGTTGGTTTGAGAGTTACTATAATATATTTGGCACGCGCTATAAATTATAAATCATGAATCGCATTTAAGATCTTATCCATCGGGCGCTCACTATCAAGGACAACAACATTCTGCGTTCACAAGCCTAAGCTGAAATCTTCCAACTCTTTCAAGAAAATGTGACGGACTTCTTTTTTGTTTGCGCCAACATAGTTGGTGATGACAACAAAGATCCGAACAAAAGGCAAGCAACAGCGTCGATAATGAAGACCCTTCTAGCTCGAAAAGTAAGTCCTGACGTATTCAGAATGACAGTGGCCAATGGTTTTGGGATTGTGTAATTCCGGATGTCCGCCTTCAAATCAAGTCAACCCTGCTTTCCACTTTAATATCGCCTGATCTCAACATAATGAGGGCTGGGGCTAATGCCATTGCTCAAATTGCAGCCATATAAATTTCTCGAGATCAGTGGTTGGATATTGTGAACACACTAGCAGAAAATGCAGTTCATTTGGACTACAATATCCGAAGAGCATCGATAACAACCTTAGGCTACATTTGTCAGGAGTGTAAGACCTTTAACTCACGGTTAAACAACGATTCATGCGAACAGATCCTTGGGTGCCTTTTGATGGGTCTATGCTAGCAAGGAGAGGAGATTCTGGACATTTCGTTAAATGCCTTGCGAGACAGCATTCAATTCTTAAGAAACATCCTGGAGCGTCAATTGATTCGTGATAAAACAATGGAGATACTGTTTGGCCTGCTGGAAAATGAGTTAGCTCGCAATAAAATTTACTAAATTCTATTCTAGTTTGGCAAGTATTGTTACCCCCTGCTTGAAAACTATCTCAACCCCATTATACAGTTTACAGTCAGACACATACAATAAAGAAATGACAACTCCATTTTGGCTATGGAGTTATGGGATACAATTGGAACTGAATTTCTTGATAGGCAAGCTGAAAGGAGAGAAAGAATCAATGCTGATAACAGTGTGCTTAAAAATATTTTGCAGATGGTGCATGCAGTCATCCTTCCAGAAATAATGGCCTGCATACTCATCATTAACAAGAATGACATCACCTTTGCAGAGTTGAGAGAATCAGCAGTCAAAACATTGGGCACATTCGTGTAGTGTGGAAACATCTAAATCGTGGAAAAGGTAACTGAAGGAGTGTCTAGAATAATCCAAAGTAGTCATCCTGGCTAGAGACAAGCCAGTGCCCTTCTGTTCGGATGTCTTTGTGAATACTAAGATAAGGAATACATTCATAAATGTTTTGTTAATGGATTTTCCCATCTCTTTCTTCTTCTGTCAGATAAAGAATATATTGTGCGTAAAAACACCCTCAATGGTTTTGTTACTCTCTCTGAAGCCTTTGGGGATGTGTTTTTGATTAATCCCGATATAAGGTCAATATTCAATCAGCTGGTAATGCTCGCCAAAGATCAGGACGAGGACACTCGTATTCTCAGTTTAACTATCCTAAGCAATGTGACTTAGTTGTTGAAAAATTTCCAAAACCCAATAGCCAAATAGCCTGAAATATACCTCCGAGACTTAGTAGCCCTATTCGGATAAAACTTAAAGCAGCAGTAAAAGAAATAGTCAAACTAGAAGTTAATTGTTGTGATAATGAATCTTATCATAAGCACAGAGAAGCGTTAAACATTATATCAACTGGTCAAGTTTCTCATCGATGAGTATATTTGCTACTCCAAGATGAACATACCAGACAAACAGATGACTCTCGAACTGATTATGGGCGTCGTCCATACCTGCATTCTGGCACTTTAAAAATTTACTAATAACAATAGCGAGGTCAAGGAAAAGGTATTTTAAATGATCGAAATGCATATCAAGAACTATGGGCTAGAATCAGAAGCAATTAACATGATTAGTGCCGCCGCCCTCAGCTTTAGGAAGGATTTCAAGCCAAGACTATAACACTACTGGAATCTAGTCACGGGAGCCTTGTAAAATATTGAGCAGAAGAACAACTTTAAAGCAGCCCTTGCTTGCATCTCGGACCTCTCCAGAATATACGAAAGCTAAATTTCTCAAAGCATAACCAACGTCTTTCATCGACTCCTCAGTTTTATGTATCAACCAAACATTGATAGAGAGATTAAAACATAAATTTTGAGAGGATTTGGAGATTTGCAGTTAGGCCTAAAAAAATATGGGGATGTGTTCGTGATTAAGATCCTGTAAATCAGCAGCAACTGCTATGAGGCAGTCTATAAGTTATTAGGTACGCCTACGAAAATTTAGATATTTAAAGCGAACGCAACTATGCTGAGGAGTTAAAAGACGCCCTAATCGAGATGTACCACTGTGTAATGTTCGCAGTGAATGATCAAATTCACTGCAATGAACAAATGGCGGCACATTTTCCCATTATCTCAACTTTTATCGTAAACACATGCGATCCAAAATATAAACCGACCATCGTACATATATAGCAATGCAGGATTACCTCAAGAATTGCTTATACTTGATTTATGACTCTGGACTTCTCTTTGCTGGGAATGAACGCTACCGGGTGCAGATCAATAACATTATAGAGTCTAAAGAGGTTCAAAGTATCGTGGAGTCCATCAGAAAGTACAGAAATAGAACTGACATCAACGATCTTTTCAATCTCATTGAAAATAGCAAGTTCAGGAGAAGGTGAGAAAGATTATGATTTGATGTGCTTGTATTAGATAAAAAACTATAATCAACCATTTATAAAATAATGAACTATTATCATTTTACTCAGTTAGACAGGATGTCCTTCATAAATTTCCAAGTCTCAAACCCAGCTCATTCATATTATTTTCCACCAAAGATAGCTCACTGATGGTAAAATTCTCTTTTCCGAAGAGAGGCATCATTAACGTCCATTCTTAGGGCATATTTTTGATCCACTCCATATTAAAAATGGGGAAATAAGCCCTACGATATTTAGGCGTATCAGTACGAAGATGACCTTAGTTTATAAATGAATGTAATTCAAACTTGATGATCATCCATACAAACAAAGCTGCACTAATCGAAAAAATCCAATACAGAGCTATCTTTTTGAATCCAAAATTGTTGATTTCCCAATAGTAGAGCAAAGCTATGATAAGAAGGCTATGACAAGTAGGAAAATATTTGATGAAAGACTGAGATCGCATGAAAACAATTGCTGAGAATTAAAACAGTGCCATGGTTCCGAATAATAACTCCTGCAGTCCATGTACCATATGCAGACTGGGCAAACCCTTGCTTATCCAAACGATCGAGGCGTAGTAAATCAGATACAGAAACAAAAAGTAGCAAATCATTGATTTACAGATTTAAAGAAATGATTTTTTAATGATGGGATTTGCCGAAGTATTTCGGACTAATACATGGATACCGATCCACGGAAATAACTTAAAAATAGTATTTCGACCCTATTCATGAATAAGGTTGCATATTTTCAGAAGAAATAGAATGACAGCTGGTGCAGCAGCGATTGTGCCGAAGATGTAAAGAGATGTTGATATTGAAATTAACGCATAGAAAAATATAACTTGAGCCAATAATTTAGCTTTATCAACTAGATTCAAGTTCTTTTGAGAGTGAACCACAAATCCTGATTGAGAAATAATGTAAATCCGTTGATGAAGAAATATCTAATCAGAGTTTTAAATGATTTCATTGACGATAAGATTGTCCAATTTGTACAGCCACGAGATGAGGAAGTTGACTTGTTTAAGATATATGGTAAAGGTGGTATAGTTCATCTTTTTTCGTATTTCAGTTTTCATAAACATGGCTACTTCGTCATACCCAAACACCACACTCAATATGTCTCGATCTATGATATGCTTATTTTCGATTATCGTACATTAACTATTATCTCCAATCAAATTTGCTTTATATAGATAGGGCAGGTTCTACACAGTGATCTGCTTTTGATATCTTACTTCGTACAAGCTATCGTTGTTTATTTGTAGTGCAGTCTTTGTTAGGCATTTGGACAATTTATTATTGTTGGTCAACACAAATGCCGACCCAACAATAAAGATGACACCAAAAGTAATAGCTAAAATGAGCAGACAATTGAAAGTAGTGCTCCAGAAAGAGTAAGCCCAGGCTGGTCTGGTAGCCCGCTCATATATTCTGAATAAATGTTTTTATATCTGCATTATTAACTCTAACTATGATTGCAGCAAGAATAAAATATTTTCGATTGTGTGAGCGTTTGTTAAATGATTAGTAAAATTGTTCAGGATGATAGCAAGGCTAATATAACTTGTATAATTATGCGTGAGGCCAAAAGAATATTCGCTAAAAATCGAAACCGTTAGATCAGCGAAAGTCCTACTTCTACTTTCAAATCAAAAGTGAGTCGTAGTTTACCAAATTAATTCAAGCATTCTTACCTCGGTCCTGGATAATATGAAATCAGTCTTCCCATAGTAAAGCCTAAATTTTAGACCTTCCGAAAGAACAACAACACCGTCATAATCAAGATAAACGAAAAATAATCACCGGCCTTTCGCAGTATCGAACCTAGATTTAAATAGCTGAAGAAAGAGGAACATACTGAGCCAGATAACGAATTGATTGCATTCGTATCCATAAATCAGGAAGCTAACTTCGATAAAAATCGAAAACTGTCCATTGGAATGAAAAACAGGATCAAAAAATTGAATTAGATTTTGCTGAAAGAAAGAGAGTTCAACAATACTGTGTCCGAAAAGAGTTAAGGGACTAATCTAGAGAAACTGAAAAATATCAAAGGAAGTGAGGAAGCGCTCAATAGTCTCAAACTTTACAAAAAATAAAAACAACGACTGCACTTTCTGCTGAAAAGTATGAAAGCTCCCAATTTAAGTAAGGGCGCAGAATGGTCAAAATATCGTTAGACTAAAGGCAACCTTTACAGCATCAGCAACGTTCCAGGTCCTGGCTCGTATAATAATACATAGAACAGCTCAGTGAAACGATACCTCGAGACAATTGATGATAAATCGTGGCAGTTTAAATCCTTAACAAAGCGAGACTCTTTCATGAACAGGATATAGGAAAAGATGTACGAAGTTGTCCCAACTCGCAATAAATTTAATAGCGAAATTGACCACAATCACTACAAGGTGTAAAGCATTCCTTTTCTGTATAACAATAAAAGCGAAGACGCAATTGAGATTGATAACTAATAATTTTGATTTTTACTAAATAAGACATCAAATTATTTTATTAAACTACGTAAACTTAGGACCAAATTCATGCTTAAAGATCAGTCGATTAAGAAATATTTTCCAAGAGTGGAAATGGCAATAAAATCGAAGCTTCCCATTTCCTCATAGTTTTTGAGAGTAAAGAATAAAAATTATTCGCCGCTCAGTCCCCATGAATTCTTCAGGTACTCCTCGCATTCCTTGTATGGCATTTGATCGTTATATTTTGAGATGATCGTATGATATTCGGATTCATAATTTTTAAATTTCTAATTTACGAGATGGGTACATTCGAAAGTTGAATGTTCAGAGTGTAGTCTCTACGAATAGTGATATTTTTGTAAAAAGGGATGTTGGCTCTCAAAATACGCTTGATTTCTTAGAATAGACTTGCTTTATACTCACCCTCCGATATATCTTTGGTGGGCTGTTTACTGGAAATAAACTTTTTTATTTGTTCGTATTCCTCCACAAATTATTTGCATTCCTCAGAGGATAGTTGATAAGGAACATTTCCCAAAGTGTTAGTGATAGAACTTTAGTCTTAAGATACCAAGGCGTGAACTATCGCTTCAATAAGGTTTAGATAAGTAATATCTTACCGAAGGATATTTAGAGTCAGTTTTATTATTGTCTTTTCACTGATGGAAACAAATTTGTAGCTAGTATTGTTCATTTATTTATGATCAATTGGACTCATAGGTGACCCTTGATTGCCTAAGTTAACTTTATTTGATGATTGATTTTGATATAAATTTGATATGGCCGAGGATAGTAGATGTTATATGGATTAACTCTGAGGTATGGGCTTGATAATTTACTTAAGCCTACTTTTGGGAAGAGTCACAGACTGATTACTTTCCTTAAAACTCTCATTGCCTTTTATTTTTGCAAGCAGATCTAATTTTAATTATAGTTCTTGCCTTAGGTTTTATAACTTGATAACTTCACTAGTTTTCATATTGAGCTAGGCTTGTAATTTTTAATTCTATTTATTGAGCAAGTCTACTTCTTTCTCTATCATATTCAAGCGAGAGTTCAGATTACCGAAGATCCATGATTTTTGCTTACAGCTGGAAGTAAAATTATCCTTTGAGCTAGAATAACTTTCCTTTTTTTTACAAATAGGAACACCCTCTCTCTACTATGAGATACGATTAAAAAATTATTTTTAAACTCCCCGAGCATACTAGCTTTTTTCTTTGTTTTTATTAAGCAATAACGGTCGTTTAGCAATTCTCTACCTCTTAGGCGTACTTGCAAGCCCTTTGATTTGATAATCATCAATCTCGTTTATTTATATAATTTTCTAAGATTGCTTCTTTGTTTTGCTTTGTATTTTGAGTTGATGTGTAAGATTATATTTTTCCATTTGCTTTAATTGAGCGGTTACTTTAATCAGTTAGGCATTGCTTTGATATAGCTGGGCACTTAATTACGTGTTATTTTCCCTAAACTGCCCAATAATTTCTTAAATGGTTTGACTTTTTGTTTTTTTATTATCATCAAAAGTGATAGATCTTTCGTAATTTCTGCAGACTGCTTAGAGCTATTTAACTTTGCCCTCATAGTAGTGAATAACTCGATAAATTTATGCCAACTATGCCTATATATTTTCATATATACTTGAATTAGGTTAACTTCACGGCTATTGGCATCTTTCTCAATTGCAACTTTAAATTACTGATAACAGGATTGCTTTACCCTTTCATTTTCCTAGCCTCCCTCGTGATTTTACTGTGTAACTGACCCAATCATCATTTATTTATTCATTTTATTCAAAGACTACCAATACTTTTTGTTGTTGGCTTTCAAGGAAAGAGCAGGGCGCAAATTTGTTGGTGATGTAAAAAATGGAGATTTGAGAGGAGAAGTGTTTTTATTTTTATAAGGACTCTAAGAAATGCGTTTATTAGAGTTAGAAACATCCCTTTGCATAAAAATGGGTTTGGATTTAGTGTTTTATTTTTGATTAGTCGAAAGTTTAAGATCCATTGCCAATGCAGATTTTAATTTGAATAAACTATTGCTATACAATATACGTAATTTTATTGCTAATTACAAACAATAGACCAGTATAAATGATCAAAACTCAGTGACGATGATGGAATCGACTCTTTGGCTGATGCTGTTCCTCTTTCTGAGGATTACTTTTTCAAATTCTTTGTTGGATGAGTTCCACTGATCCATTAATTGTCTGTTTTAATTGAATTTGGCAACCAACTGTTCTATTAGCTCTTCCTAAGTTGTGAGTTCCTTTATCAGCATGTATTTAGAAAGGCGATTCATACTTGATGTCTTCTGAATGCTCCTTTATAAGTGATTAACGAGAAATTGCATTGATTCACTGTAACGATTTATGACAATTTGAGTACGATTAAAAGAGAGATTGACCTTTTTCTACATCTACGTCCTCATAGCCGTCAACTCTTTAATGGACTCGTCAATTATGCTAAAGGTGTACTTGCTAATCATCATAACACTCTCACTAATCTCCTTCGACATTTCGTCGATGTCATCTTTGATCTGTCGGAGATGATGAATCATGGAGTAGGTCTTCTCTTCGTTTCGAATGGCTTAAAGATCCAGTATTTTTTCAACGGATTATAACGATTTTATTTTGTGGTTTTTGTGTTCCAAGTTTTTGTACACGCACGATACGCAAATAACCTTCTTATCGGTTTCGCAATAAAGATTCAGCTAATCTTTATGATAACGACATACAGGCGTATCCCCCAGAAAAGTCATCAAATTCTCTATATTGTGTTTAGCTTTTTCAATACGCTCCACTGAGAACAGCTCGTAGTTGGTAAAGTTGAGATCATTATGGATCGACTACAAGGATTAGATGATAAGATAGGATTATCTGCTCTTATATTTTATTGCCTATTTCATTGGTTGGTTTTATTTGAAGTGTTGAGCAGATTTGTAGGCTGACTCCCTAGGATTTATGAATTTTTTAATCTTTTGCGGACTGCTGACAAGGCTAACGATGCTTTTTGGAGGAGTTTTCCATCGATAAGTCTTATTTTATGCGGGTTTGGGCCTAATGATCATCCTTGAAAATTAATGATAAAATTATTCACAATAGACTTTATCAACACATACTGCTGATTTTACTATTTGACTGAAGCTATTAATTAGGATGCAATGATATGCTATATTGTATTATAATGCGGAAAGCTGGAGTGTTTGTTTACGGAGATATAGGCCGCTCTCCTCGCATGCAAAACCATGCCGTCGAGCTGAGCAAAACCCACCAAGTCTACTTTATGGGTTACTTCGATAGCAGTCCAAAGGCAACTGTGCTTTAGAATCCAAACATCAAGTTGATCGATCTTCAAATTTCGCGTTTACAGATTTTCAGAGGAGTATCCTTCTACCTCTACGCGCTCATTCGGATAATATTGCAAATTCTGCAGATTATTTACCTCCTCGGATGGAAATACAGAGATCTGTAGTTTGTGCTTGTGCAGGTAGTTGTTTCCTGACTTAGAATCCGCCTTCAATTCCCAATCTCATGGCTATTTGGCTCACTTCCTTCTTCGGGAAGTATAAGATTTGGATTGATTTTCATAACTATGGGTATACCATCTTGAATCTAAACATCAAAAACAGGATTGTTATCAAATTAGCCAAGCTTTACGAACAATTCTTTGCCAGAAAGGCCAACAAATTCTTTTGTGTTTCTGAGCTGATGAAAAAGGATCTTAAAACGAATTGGAATATTGAAGCGATAACTCTCTACGACAGACCTTTATAAAAATAAAAGTTAACCATCAATAAGGATATCTTCTTGGAAAAATATAACCAAAGAAAGATTTCCGATAATTAACTCTTGCTGGTGAGTAGCACTTCCTGGACCAAAGATGAAGATTTCAGTGTTTTACTTGATGCTTTGGAACTGTATGAGAAGAGTGACGCACAGAAGTTCATTCGCACTTTTATCACTGGCAAAGGACCCGAAAAGGAGAGATATTTGAAGATTATTTAGAGCAGAAAGCCCAATTGGAAAAAGATCAGTGTTGATGCTATATGGCTATAAGCTGACGATTACCCGATTCTGCTGTCAATCTGTGACGTAGGAGTATGCTTGCACTACTCGAGCTCAGGGCTGGATTAGCCTATGAAAGTGGTTGACATGTTTGGAGCAGGTATTCCTGTGCTTGCAATTGATTTCCCAGCCCTCCCCGAATTGGTAAAAGAAAACGTGAACGGATTCATTTTCAAAACAAGAGAAGATCTGGCATCCAAAATCGTGGAAATAACTTAAAATGATAAACTTCTCTCGACCTTGCGAGAAAACGTGAAAGAGGAGATGAAACATACATGGCAAGAATAATGGGGCAAAAAAGTGCGTCCCCTGCTGGTTCGGTGATGATACGAACATTAAAACTTCTTATAACAGTGAATAATATATCTTTTGATTTTAAAACAAATGTACTTGCCTGTCATTTGCTTCCAAAAGCTTGTTGATAACTATCATACAAAGGTTTTATAAATAAATAAATAGGATCATCGACTTTAGGAACTCTAATCATATGAATCTTAAAATTCATTCTCATAAGCACGGGAATCAGAATCAGATAAACTTGAATGTTAATCGCTCGGTTAACTAGATTAAATTGAAACTTCAACAATCTCTTAATGAGAGTCATCCGAAGGAGATTAATCTGAATCTTCATCACTTGACTGAATCTAAATTGGGAAATTTTAGTCAGATTAATCTGAAATTTATTCACTCTCTTCACGTGGGGAATTCGAATTATATTAACCTGCCTCTTCCTTACTTGCTTATTTCTGAAAGATTTAACCAGATAACTCAGAAACCGCCCCACTCACCTCACTATATGCAAAGTCTTCCTCCCGTTGAATATTGTCCATCCATTTTTTTAGTCCTTCTTTTCTAATAATAGTCGCAAACTAAGAATCCAATTTATTCCAAATTTTTTATGGTGATCTTGGCTATTCGCGGCAGTATTTTGCATAATGATTGCCTCCACAGAGATAGCATAAATCATTGTTTGAGGCTATTCGATTAAGGATGGATCTAATCTGAAAATTATTTAGTTTAATGGCACAATAAGGCCCTCCCCTCACATTGTCGATTCCAATCTTTTCCATTTCTTTTATGGTTATTACATCTTCCATCCACGAATGCTGATTCTTGTAAACTTTGTGTATGCCTTTCTTTTTTTACACAGGCTTATATCTACCTGTCCAAAACGATCCCTCTCCCTATCCGCTTCTATGCTTTTCAATCCTTTCCCTAAGATTCTCTTTTGACGATTTTCCAACATACCTTTTGTTCTTTCTTAACTACAGTATATAGATATCGAATTTTTTCCCGGGCATAAGATATTATAGTCAATTTATAATAATTTCAAACTTAAGTCCTCATCGGCATTAATACATTTATACTTGATATTATCATTAATATATAGATATTTATTAACTTTAGTTTGGTCAAAATAATCTATATTTTTTTGTATGCAGTCAAGCCTTTTCTTGGAATCAATCAAATAATCATTAAATGATGGTTAAATAATTGATTTGGGACAAATAAATAATTACAATTCACCTTGATATGATTTTTCCATTGTAGTTGGTCCTTTCACTCAAGATGATTGGTCAATTTTCTAATTGCAGGGATCTTGTAGCATTCATTGTAAATTTATTGTACGCACGATTTTTACACTCCTATTTTCAAAGCCATCAGTAGTCTATACTCTGCTAAAATAAATCCAATTTATTAATTATTACTAAGTAAATAATTAACTACAGGCATGGGTAATTGTGAACCAGAAAGGAACAAACAAAAAGATAGCAAGGGATATGAATAAGCTGATGCACCTTCCGTAAATAAAGTTGAATAGACTTATCTTGAAATAATTCTCATTACTATTAATTCTAAAAGAATCTCTACGGAGGAAAGCACAAAAGCAGACTTGAATCCTCCCCAGGAGAAACCAAACTTTCCTGAAAAAATTCAAAAAAAGAACTTTGAAACTTCAATAAAAATTAAATAATTACCATTACCTTCGAATCACGGTTCTTCAATTGTTTAAAGTGGACTGGGAGAATCTTTCCAACCAGTTAATGTCCATATCAAACAGCCTTCGCTGTTGAATGAGTCATTGATCAAGCATTGGAACTCGCCAAACTACTCGCCTCAGTAGTTGTTTGTAAAGATTAATTTTTAACGTCTTTACGTTAAATAGTGATTAGCTTCCTTTTTAAGGATTTATGTCTAATGCTTGCAATTGTCAAATTTGTTGAGTATTTTTAATAAAGTCCTCTTGACTATATTTTAGATGAATTCAATCTGTTGTTGACATTAAAAAGTAATGATAAAGGACATGGTGATCCAATTATGATTATAAAAAGTTAATTTTAAAAAATATTTTTCTATTTTTGTTATTTAATCGATTGCAAACTGAATATACTTTGCCATCTTCAAGAATTGATAAGTGTTTTTAACTTAAAGGAAGAAACTCATTAAAATAAGCAATTTATTATGTTGATATATTTATTTTTGCAGGTCTTGAATGATTAATAATGGTGGATATGCCATAACATATAATTGACTTCTTAAATTTTAAGATAATTAGCAGCAGATTATCTAAACAAAATACGGCTTAGCCTACTAAAACTAAAACATAAAAATGTCAACATAACTCTTTTATCAATAAACAAATCAGAAGCACTATTAATATTTAATAGTCTTGATTTATTTAATTTCCAATGTTGATTCGCCTCTCGTATGCATTTAATCGAGGCTTTCATAAATCCGTCTAAAATTACTGAATTTGAACTTATATCAAAATTATGCAAATCATTTTTTCACAAAAATGGTTTCGTAGTTGATATGCATAAACAACTCATGTGGAGAATAATTGGGCGAATTCCATCTTTCCACTGCTTAGTTGACTTGAGAAGGCTTTTTCAGATTCATTTTCACTGGGGGATGAAAATGCATTGAACTGGGCTCCTCGGATTGGTGTTACGGTTCCATTTTTATTTGAACCTCAGGTTTATGAAGCTCAGGCAAGGAATAATCCTAGAGCGAATGGCGATCATTTGTAATCGTACTTTATTCCCCAGTTCTCCCTGTCTTGTTGGGAGAATTTTCTGTATTTTGTTGGTTAGTGTTAGTAGTCGGCGCTGTTACACTCTGAGAATTATTTCTCTGTACTCTCTTTAGATCTGCAGGGGTCTGACAAGTTCCCATTTGTTGCTATTCTTGAATATATATATAGCATACAATGTGCAATCATACAAGTTATACACTGACTTTCCTTTAATAAAGATGATATAGCTGTTGATTTATCGGCTTTATAGTTTTTAGGAAATGTCTTTAAGTTTTGAATAGTGAAATATTTTTTTGCAAAGTAATGCTATTTCACTTTTAGCAATTCGGAATTTATCTGTCTCAGTAAAATAATTTGAATCAAAATTTCAACAAAACGTCTCTTCACCTAATAAAGGACGAGTAAAATTAAAAATATTAGAGGAATAAAATTTACTGATTTTTGTGGAGAATAAAAGATAACAAAGATAATAATTTATAGCAGCAGTAAATATGTTGACGCCAATTTCAGAAAAGGTATTTTAATACCAAAATTGTATAAACCGAATCATTAATTATATTTATCTCAGTTAGTGTAATATCAATATGTGGAAGTTTATTAAAAGATATAGAAAATGAGACCGTAATCATGCGCATAGAATTGTTTTTCGCAAAAATTATATCAATCGATTGGCATAGCTCTAAGGATCAACGCTCGAGATTTATTTATAGAAAAATGACTTTAGTTTGTTTTACAGTTTCTTACGCTCGTTATAAATCTGGAAAAAATCGATAATTGCCCACTGCAGACAGCAATTTTAGCTCAATCGATAGCGATCTGTATTTATTGGGCAGTTTTATTCATCTTCACAGAAGACAAGTAAGAGAGAGTAATCGATAAGTCTGCAAGATTTAAGAAAGTGTATGTTTGTTTGTATCTTTTAGAAAAGGCCCTTTCTAAATTATTATGGACTTTGCAAGAGTAAGTTACGTTCTTCGCTCTTGATAAAGTTTTAGTCTTTGCCAAATTTAAAGTCTTTGAAATCGGCCTACTCAACAAGTCGATTTTCAGTGTGTCCCTTGATGTCGAACATCACTCCATCTTTCGGTTTTAAATTGTGCATTATAATAAAGCTATCTGCCCACCGATTTTTGTTTTGATAGTGTGAGAAAAGGTTTATCACGCCAAGGATTGGAATTAAAATGGATTCCTTTTCATTATGTTTGAAATCGAGGTAATCCGGAAAGATTCGTTTGAAGGTTTAGAGGTCCTCTTGATTGATACTTTTCAGGCAATATTGCTGAGATTTGGAAACGACAACCTCCGAACTCTTCTTTCCGAGAATTTCAGCTGGGAGCTCAATCCAATCTTTAAACTAAATTAGCAATTCTTTAATGGGAGGACCACTCTCTAATTCTTGGAAGGCTTCTTGATTCCAAACTTACAGCTCGCATTTGCATGTCACTCCTTCAGATAGATTAACTTAATATTCGATGCTACTCTCGTTATTGAGCTGCTTTGATCCCTCCATCAATTTCCTGTATCTCGATGATCTCATAGAACCTAATTTCTGTATTTAAAAGTAATAATAATAATAAACAAAATCAATATAGGTTTATCACTTGGCTGAATGTGGATCAATGCGGGTAGAAGTTATTTGTTGAGTTGGTCAGTTTCTCCTGAAAGGAATGGAGATTAAACCTTTTCGTTACTTTTCCCACCTACTTTTTGTGAGTTATGGTTGTCGAAACCGACGGCTGGATGTGTTTGTTGATATATGTTTACTGTTTGTTGATATATGTTTACTGAAGAGGAAGCCTCTGTTCACCTTTTCTCCTTTACTCCTGCAGAATTTTAATTTTATTTTCCTTATCTATTATCTCTTGGAAGGTGCCTTCGAATTGGTGCAGTTTGTCTTGCAGTTGCCTATTGACTTAATGTAACTTCTTAATTTCTTGTTGTTTTTGATTAATAGTTTTGGTCATTTCTGCTTCCTTGATCATAAATTCATGATTTATTTCGATCAGTTTGCTATTTTCTTCTTATATCTCTCGCTCTTTCCTTTTGATATAATCCAAATGCTTGCTCGAGACTTCTCTTGACTATTTCAGCTGTTGGCTTAAATGATCGTTGTAGTTTCTGGCTTCATCCAATTCAGAGTGATACTTTTTGCACAACTATTAAATCGACTGTTTCTGCTCTGTAATTTTATGAATCTCCTCTTTGATAATGGCATTGTCTGATAAACTCCGTTGATAAAGACTAAATGATTAATTAAGCTATCTTTTAACTCGCTAAAAGTCTTGTTTTAATCGCTACATTTCTTTCGCTTTGCCTTATGATTCTCCTCTGGTGACTTCAATAATACTTTGAGCTTAATTCAGTTTTAGTGAACAACTCTAAATGATTTCATCGTAAAATCCGGAGTCATCTTTATTCCCAAGTTCACCTTGCCCACATTCTAATCTAATGGTATTGTAATACTCCATTAAACATCCCATGTCTTCGATACATTTTTCAATTGTCCTTGCCAATGAATAAGTCTACTAGTTATCATTATCTTTGAGTGCCTGCTTGAATCTGCGGAGAACCATTGTAAGTTGGGTCATAATATTTTCAGCGAGCATTTATTGGTTAATGGTTGAATTGAGAAATCGTTGCTGCTGATCTCTAAGTGATATTTTGGCCTTATAAACTTAAATTCTTAAATTTTAGTTTTATTCTAGCTCTTTAAGAACATTAGTGGCTTTTGTTGAGTTACTATACATGCTTCTTTGTAATCCTTTCAGCATTTTAATATTAAAATAATAACCATATTTTATGCACATTTACAGACCAATACCAACAGAGGTCTGTTGTGAAGTTTAAAGCATGAGTATATCTGATTGGCACAGATTGACGGTGATTGAAGATTCCATCTTAAAAGTAACTTCTTTAAAAAGGTTTATTATCTTTGAAATCAAAGAGTAGTATAAGATTATATAGAATATTAATTAATAATAGGCTCAAATTCAATCAAGGATATGGTTTTATTTGCTATTGATTGAGTTTGTTTTCATTGTGTTTCCTTAATCAATAGGTAATTCAATTTAATCCCTCATTTTGTAATTGCTCAGAAGATGCTATGTCTATTAGTTTGATTCCAAAAGATCTTCTTTATCCGTTCTATCCACAACATCCATAACCTTATCAGTCTTTATTTATTCCATTTGTTGCTACTACTTTTAATGTATATTTGAATTAAAAGTACTGTCTGATGGTTCAGGATCATAGTAGCTATTATTTTAAGTTTGAAAAAGCACCTTCTTTTCTGTTCGACGTATCTTCCTATTTTATGGATCAAACTCGATTTTAACATTTTGTTAGGTGTTATTCAGCGTGATTTTCATCATCAACTTATCATGCGCAGTAAACGAATTGATAAGTTACGCATAGGAAGAAGTAAATTTACGATAAATTCTCTATCTTAGACTATATCTCCTTCTCCGGTTAACAAAAGATATTTAGAATATTTTTAGGATTACGATTATGTAGAAGATAAATCGCAGGAGTAGCATAGGATCAAATGAGAAGGTTATTTCCGTTTACAGTGGAGTTGACAGCTCAGACTGAGGATGATCTGTTTCAGTGAGAAGTGATCCTGGCATGGAGTCGATTTAAATAATATAATAATTATTAATCGGCAAATTATGCAATTTTATAGGCATTATCGACGATTGATTCTTTAGTATAAACTACTCTATATCACTCCTCAAGGTAAGTTTTGATCATGTCAACTCCCTTTAAATATTCCTATACCGAAATTATGTAATAGAGGTTTCTCATATCTGCTTTTTTTTTGTATGACTGGTTCCTTTCACCTAACCACCATAACTAAGACCTCTTACACATCTCGAAGTCTTAGAATTTACTATAAATCAATTTTTATAGATCGGAAGAGCCCTAATACTGGATTTCGCTAATATTCAGCAGATATCCTGAGCAGTATTCGTCATAAAGCTTTGGTTATTTGTGTTTCAATTGAAGTAGGTCTTTTTTAAAGACTTAATGAGCGCTGTTCGCGACAAAAGGAGGAAGATTAGAAAGTCTTTCATTTAATAAAATCCCTGTGCTATCGCTATTCAGTATTTTAGTAATATTTTCGTTGAGATGTTTCTTGTCTATCGTTTTAGAGATCATTAATCTAATTCTTTTGCTGATTTTATTCTTTCCTGAAAAGATCGTGATGGCTGAGTATACATTTTATTCGTCATCTTCACCTTACTCTTCCTCCTCCTCATCTCCCTAATCACCTTCTTATTAATTTTATTCCTCGTCGTCATCCGCAAGCACGACATTTCCGATGTTCTTATTTTGAAGTATGACATCAGCAATTTCAGAATTGTTAATTTTGCTGATTTGTCTAAATCTGACTAAAATTGTTTTGAGGGAGTGATAGTATTTCTCCATAATTTATCCTACCACAAAAGATACTTGAACAATATCTTCTTTCTGTTCTTGAACCAGGTTAAAATCAATATCTGCATTTTCGGAAGAGGAAGAATCATTCTCCAATTCATTCTAAGCCTTTTTTTGACTTTATTTCTTAGAGTGTTTCTGCTTTTGCTTGTCAAGTTTGGCTTGCTTTTTGCTTGTCTTATTCCTCGCCTTGTCCATTGTTGATTATAAATATTATACTTGGTTAATTTTGATTTGACATTCTGTATTCGAAGGACGCATCATCTTTGAAATATATTGAATAAAATTTAGAAGGTTAAACACATCAATTATCAAGATTTATCACTGATTTTCATTCTTTTGAGATTTGCTGTTAGAAATTTCAAACTTTAGATAATCTTTTGTTTTGTTTATTCAGTTTCAGTGATAACACTAGTTAGCTCCTCCTTCTAGTTCTTGCATTGCTTTATCGAAGACTATATTTATTTTTTACGTTCGACTAATCGCTACAGTTCTGATTATATCCCCTCACATTCGATTTAATCTTACTCAATTTATTTCTTAAGCTGCTATTTCCTTGATTTGAGTTCGTGAACGGTGGAAGTTAAGTCACTGGCCATATCTTCGAATGAAGCCATTTGTCTATCGATTTAATTTGAATTAATAATATAAGGACTATATTTATTGATTTCAATAATCATGAACCTTTGTTAAATACTGAAGAGGAAAGAATTATTTATTATTCTTTCTTCCATACCCTTGAAATAAAGATTTAGAAAACAAATAGATTTAGGTTCAATGGCTGTTTATCTTGATAAATATCATTCCTGTAAAGTAATGACTTTAATGAATCTGCCAAAATAAATGTACTTGCCTGTTTATATAGTCTAAATAAGCATTTAATAATACTGACAGATAAAAGCAAGGGTTATTTAGTTTAATTTGATATAGTAGATCCAAGATAAATAGATATATCGATATTCTGATTTTGGCTGCCATCTCTGCATGATAAAATTTATTAATTACCACACTCATTTCAACTATAAAGAAAATAATAATGATATATTTCATTCATGAAGTCAAACTTACACCCTGTTCATATCTAGTCAATGCTCACAATTATATCATCGATATTCCAATTAAAACCTTGAAAATTACGGTGAGAAGAATTATTAGTAGAATAAACTCTGACATTATAAAACCATTTATTATTTAATTTTATTAGAATAAAACTATTTTACTTAACGTATGGGAAATTGCTAACCTGAAAGAATGAAAGAAAGAGATAGTAAGAAAGACTAATCAAGTGACAGTACACCCACAGATAAAGCTCAAAAACCTTATCTATAAATATCACTCATTCTCAACAACATGAAGAAAATGTCTGTGGAGGAGAGTACCAGATAAGAATTGAGCCTCCCACAGGAAAAACACTGTTTATCGGAAAGAATCCGGTCGAAAAACCTCGAAACTTTGATTCCAATGGATTAATTACATATTCCTTCAAGCAATTGCGCTTCGGTTGCGGAAAGTGAATATAGATAGTCTTCATGCGGAAATAATTTTCATATCAAGCAACCTTCAATTATGAATGAATCCCTAATGAACAGATGGAACTCTCCGAACTTCACGCCTCAGTAGTTGTGCGTTAATATCAATTTCTAACGCCTTTTCATAAAATAATGATTGATATCTGTATTTTACAGTTTCATCTTCAATACACCTATTTTACAATAGTTTTTCGTTCTTTTTTTAGAGAATTAGTATTTGAAGGACCATATCTGTCCGTGGATGTTTGAAGATTGTAAAAATTGTTTTATTTTTCATGCTTACAATGTCATAAATGAGATTATGGCGTTTTTATCTTATTATTTAGATTTTACCAAATAACGCAAAAATATTTACTGATTTTATTAAAGAATGGACGAAATTAAACTGATAGAGCCTCGTGCTTTTGATTTCCTCTGTAATTGTTAAAATTTAAACTATCATGATATCAAACATATTGCAATTAATATTCAAGCTTTGAAAGGCACCTCGGTTTCAATATCACAACATGCTAATCAATAGTAATTGATAAAAAAACTATAAAAAAAACTATTTTTTACAATTGAATTGATTGTGCCTAAAATATGTTTGGTAATTATAATAAATGGTGTTATTATTAATAAACAACTCAATAGCCAAGTGAGATCGTATGGAATTCCAATAAAACATCATTCAAGTTAGCTCAATCATGTTTTTTCTATCCTTTTGACCTATTTCTTAAGGATGAGATAGAAAATGTTTTTTATTTTATCTATTTCCTTGCCTAAGAATTAAGTTTCCTTGACAAAATCCTTAAAAACAGACGCCCATTTTTAATTACTCTATTTCTGTTTTCTACATTTGTTTTCATATTTTCTCTCAAGTTCCTCAATTTTCATTTCATATGTCTTCATTTTTTAATCACTATTTTTATTTTTTAATTAGAACGAGTTGATTTTGTTCGATATTTAGATCAACATTCTTTTCATTTATTCTTATTTTCTCTCCCAAATTATTTTCTTTTCCCGTAACTACTTTAACTCTGCCCACATATCAATTTCAATCGTCTTCTTATCGCTTTTTTGATAGCTTTTGATTTTCTTTCGATCAGTCGTCTCTAAAGTTGAGTTTTATTGTAATTTGTTTAATTGAATTTTAAGAGAAACGATTTATTTTTGAAGATTTTGAATTTATTGCTCGTAGGATAATCGCTATTCATCTATCTTCATCTCTAATTTCCGATATTTTTCGATTGATTTTTTAGCAATATCTTGAGACTAACGAACAATTTCCTCGTATTTGGCCCGAGATGAGTGCAAATTTTCTTCGCTGTTTTTCTTTAACGATGAAGGTCTGCTGTGCTTCATGGAAGAGATTGTTTGTTCGTATTCTTTCAATTTTTGGTCATAATCCCGTATAACTTCCTTTAACTCCTCGACTTTTTTGGATTTACGCTTGAGTTTATGATTCAGTGAATAATTCTCTTACCTGATGAATATATACGATTATTTCAATAAGTCTTTCAAGTTTTATTTATTATTGCTTGCCTTAGATCTGCTCACTCCACTACTACTTCTCAATTTATCTCCACTCTGCGCGACTGCCTTCTCTACGTCTTCGCTTTGTTTTCTTACTAACTGTAAACGTACTTTTCAGTTAATTTAGCACATGATTTTTTTGTTTCTAACCTCCTCGGGGCTGGCATTATAAACTGTCACTTAAATTTAAATTATTAATATTACTACTCCTAATAATAGTTTATTCTTATAATTTTATAAATTATTGGGAGAAATATCACTTTCATAAAGACTTTCATTATTCCAATCGATAAAGACCAATCTTACAATACTGAAATTATATATTTAAATGAAGACATAGATTATTATTCAATAAAATCAAATAATCTTAGATGTGTAGGAGAAAAGATAGCTTAAGCCCATTTAAATTCTTTAATATCAAGGAAAAATATAAAAATGCCTTAAGCGAACTCCTAGTTAATTTATCCAGAAGTATCATTAGTATATGAATCACTAAAGTGTTCTATCACATGATGAAATCACACAAATTAAAACTTAATTATAAAAAAATGGCATTTTTTACCACTAAAAAACATATAACAAATTTTCAATATCCTATTTTCCAAACAGTAAGAACTATGAGGTTTTAACAGTAACTATTAATATTGGATATTCTCAATTCAGAGTCACTATTCTCAATATGCTGGGAAACTGCCCTTTTCGAAAGATGGAAAACATAGGTACTGGAAATCATAGTGAAATCTATATTGGATCCTTCAAGTAGCAAGACTTCGCTATTAAAGTCATACTTATAAAACAGTAGTTGATAAAACAGACAATAATTCAACTTGCTATTAAAGAGTACTGTTTTTTCAAATTTTGTTCAGCTCTCCAGTGTGGGCCTTTGATTAAAGGATATTTAGGTTTTGACCTTATTGTTTATGATAATTGCATTCTCTTTGCCATGTAAAAGGTAAATATGACTCCCAATCTCAAATAAAAATACGAGATGGAACTTAAAAAATAGCTCAGCATTTTGCATAAGTTTAAGATGGTCCATTTAGATATAAAACCAGAAAATATCAGTTACAGTCCTCATTTCTAAAAAGAAGTGTTTATTGATTTCGGCCTTTCTTAATTTTTGGAAGAAGAGTTGGGCTAAAAAACATAAATTCAATTCAGAGGAAGTATTAAATTTTGTGGCGAATAAATGCTGAAGCTTTTTATTTCGGGGGTTGAAAACAGCGAAATAGATCTATATTATAATGATATTCAATGTCTATAAAAAACAATACTAGAAGTCAATGAAAGTAATGAAAAGCCTGATAATTGTCGTGAACAGAACGAGTATGAGTAGCTAAGTCAAATAATCGGATCGGACCAACAATCTCTACCAGAAAATAACGATATGGAGTTGATTATCTTCATTATCTTGTTCAAATACCACATGTGCTTTCTCAATCATGAAATTATTATCCAACTCATAAGCAAACCGCCTTCACTCGATCTCTAAGATTATAGAGACATGCTTAAATTTATAAAGAAATTGACCCCTTTTCTATCTCTAAGATAGATCTATAACGAGTACTTTACCTGTTTTAAAAATATTCCTTAATACAAATAAATATCACAATATCTAACAGTGAATTCAGGGGCTTTTTATTATTAAAAGCTCAATACTTAATTCGATTATTAAAATGAGAAAGAAAATTTTGAAATCCTCCAAAACAGATTTGAAAATTTTCACAAATCGACTCAGTTTCTAAAGACTTAATTTCAAAATATTAAAATAAGTAAATTATAGTTCATCACAACCTTCAAAATAAACTGTACAAATGAGCAAAGACGAGATGAAAGTAAACATATATTTTTTGACCATTTTCTCGATTGCATTCGTTTTGATAGCAGTAAATACAATTTTTCTATGCAATAAAAAAATACACTTTCTCAATCTTTTGCCAACCTATTTTTCAAAAGTTCATCAAGTGTCAAATAATCACTTATGCAGCTTTAAAACTGTCTAGTGTATCTCTTGTAATATTGCCTTAATGACCAATAGAAGAATAATTGGAAGAAGAAATCTCTCTTTTTAATCATACAACAATCAATTTATTTAGATATCGACCTTATACCTTTTTTATCAAAATTATATTATATTTTTCATGGATAATTTTTAGCAATGGGATAGAAGATAATATTGATTATAAACAATTTTAAAGTGATCAGTCTCCTGAATTTCAAACATCTATCAAAGAATTGTAAAGATATTCAAACCGTCTTAGGTTTTTTTATTAAGTAAAGCCTCTATTTGAATGATTCTTGCCTATAAACAAAAGTGCATTAATAGTCTCAATAACATATTTTGCTACAAATACTCAAATATATAGAACGTTAAAGGCATATAGAAACTGGTGACAGTATTGAAATATTGACAAAACAAATAATGAAATTAGATAAAATCTGCGATTATTAGCTGGCTGACCAGCTAAAAAAGTATATATTCTATCTATAAATGTCGCGCAATCTCAATTCCAATAATATCTATCCAGGACTAAAGATATTTGATATTTTTAAAGCCAGTATTACATAGAAATGGATGAAATAAACTGGATTTTAAATTGAATATTATTTAGCCATTGGCTTTGATCTGATGTCGGAAAGTCAAAATAGAA
>Ga0302280_1000828_pt1 | contig 26869 bp, 24 predicted proteins | sample III_Fen_E1_1_FD_198771 | JGI IMG/M metagenome (GOLD analysis project Ga0302280, IMG submission 198771) | Peat permafrost microbial communities from Stordalen Mire near Abisko, Sweden - III_Fen_E1_1 | ecosystem: Environmental > Terrestrial > Soil > Wetlands > Permafrost | place: Sweden: Abisko... | reverse complement strand
GCCCAGCCACCAAGGCATAAAGATTAAATGATAGCCCAGCCGCTATGAGAGATCCCCCATCTTCGCGTGCCACCCGTTTGACCTGCTCACCCAAAGCATTAACCATTTTGTAAAGCTTATCAAAGTTCTGCTCTTCTGCTTCGATGACCTCGTGAAAATACGTGATGGCTTTATCCCTCACCGATCGAAGGCCTGAAGTCATAACAAAAACAGCGTGATGACCGGCACCTTTACGCACCGTTACCTTCTTGGCTGTCATGCATTCTTTACCGCTCGTTACCCTTGTATCTGAAATACCAACGATCCCATCCTTAACCTTCATCGCCAAACAAAATGTCATCCCGCTTTACCTTTCTTTTAAACAACCGCGTCAGTAAAAAATGTCTCCGCGATGGCGAAACCTAAATTATTCATCTTGGTTTGAAACTGATCCAAATACTCATGCAATCCGACCTCAAAAATATCTTTCACATCCGTATAATCAAGTTCTGAACGCAGCTTCCCCATCTCTTTTTCAACCTTGGTCTTAAACCCCCCAGTCCGTCCGCCGGTGATGGCACACAAAGACTGTTCAGCTTCAATGACACAGTGACGTACTGCGCGGGGGAAATTCTTATCCAATATCAAAAAACGCACGATATTAGCCACCTCCAGCTTGCCAAATGTCTGACGGTACATTTCAAAACCACTGGCAGATTTAAGCAAGGCTGACCATTGCAAAAGATCAAGCGGTGTCCCCACATAATCAATATTGGGAAGTAAGTAATAATATTTCATATCCAAAATACGGTCCGTTTTATCCGCACGCTCCATGAAACGTCCCATATTGCCAAAATGCCAGCCTTCATTGCGCGAGAATGTCGCATTCATAATCCCTGAAAATAAATGACTGCCTTGCTTGATATCACGAAAGAATTCCATCATGAATTTCTCGGAATGACTGGTCTTGCTGATCATCGGACGAATGGATAAATACATTTCATTGATCTGCAACCACATTTCGCTTGAGATGACCTCACGCACCGTCCGAGCATTCTCACGGGCAGCGCTCAAACAAGAACAGATGGAATTTGGATTGTTCTTATCAAAAGCCAAAAAACGGATGACATTATTCTTCGTGAATTCACCGTATAATTCCTGAAACAAGACCTCATCCCCCGTCGTCAAGACCAATGGACGCCATTGGCCTTCGATGGTCCCAGGAGGCAAGTCCATAGCCAGATTAAAATCGACCTCAATGAAACGGGCATAGTTCTCAGCCCGCTCAATGTAGCGATTCATCCAACAAATAGATTCAGCAACCCTACTTAACATTTTTCCCTTTATCTTAAAACCCAGGTATCTTTACTGCCGCCACCTTGGGATGAATTGACCACCAAAGACCCTTCCCGTAAGGCCACACGGGTCAACCCTCCGGGCATGACATAAATATCCTTACCAAAAAGCACATAGGGGCGCAAGTCCACATGACGACCTTTGATATCATTATCAATAATCGTCGGAACACGCGATAAATCCATGGTTGGCTGAGCGATGTATTCACGGGGAAACTTTTTGATTTTAGCCTTAAATGCTTCTTTTTCACTTTTGGTAGACTGGGTTCCGATCAACATCCCATAGCCGCCGCTTTGATTGGCTGCCTTCACCACCATTTTACCGATATTCTCCAAAACATACTCCCTGTCTTTCTGATCCCAACACAAATACGTGGGGACATTAGGCAAAATCGGCTCTTCATCTAAATAATATTTGATCATTTGAGGCACAAAGGCATAAATCACCTTGTCATCCGCAACACCGGTACCTGGCGCGTTGGCCAAAGCCACATGCCCCCGACGATAAACATCAAAAATCCCAGGAACCCCGAGCACTGAATCAGGGTTAAAATGTTTAGGGTCAATAAAGGTGTCATCCACCCGTCGGTAAATGACATCCACCCGTTTTAACCCCTGAGTGGTGCGCATATAAACATAATCATCCTGCACGATTAAATCCCTGCCTTCAACTAATTCAACCCCCATTTGCTGGGCCAAAAAAGAATGTTCAAAATAAGCTGAATTATAAATGCCCGGGGTTAGGACGACGACGGTCGGTTTTTCCCGGGATGATAAATATTCTAACATCTCCAGCAAACGCAAAGGATAATCGGTGACCGGTCGCACGTCCATGCGCTCAAAAATCTCCGGGAAGGTACGCTTCATGATATCGCGATTGCCCAAAACATAAGAGACCCCTGATGGGACACGCAAATTGTCTTCCAGCACGTAATTAAGCCCGTCGCTATGCTTGATCAAATCAATGCCGCTGATATGCGCCCAGGTATGGTGTGCCGGCTTTAAGCCTTCGCATTGTTTTAAATAACCTGCCGAAGAAAGGATAATTTCCAAAGGAATAACGCCATCTTTAATAATCTTTTTTGATCCGTAAATATCCTGTAAAAAAAGATTCAAGGCTGTGATGCGCTGTTTCAATCCCCGCTCAATATTCTCCCATTCTTTGACGGGAATGATGCGCGGGATGATATCAAAGGGAAATATTTTCTCAAGCCCTTCACCATCACGATACACATTAAAGGTAATGCCCATGGAAACAAATGCCCGGTCTGCCGCCTGCTGGCGCCCCACCACTTCTTCAAATCCCAAACCACTCATCCTGTCCGTCAACTGCTCATAGCAGGGACGTATCTGGCCGCCTGGCTCAATCATCTCATCATAGAAATTATCCATGGAGTATTTGTCCAAAGCTTTCCAAATAACTGGGGCCATCTCATTTGTTTTCATACTCATCCTCCTTAGGAAAAAAGAAAGGTCCTGCTTCCCTATCAAGGAAAACAGGACCTCTTTGCCCTAAAAATAAATGCCTCTTCTCTGAAACTCTTAAAGCCGCATCAATGCGGAAAATTATTAATTCTAGAATAACATAACACTTTGAAAGATGCAAGTCCTAGAAACAAACCAAAATCTTATAAAAGGCCTGCGATAGGGACATCGGTGGGGACATCTGCGGTATAATCAACACCCTTTAGGCCAAAACCAAAAAGTTTCAGAAAATCGCTGTTATATCCTTTAACGTCAGCAATTTGCGAAAGATTTTCATTGGCGACCATTTCCCAAAGCTTACCGACTTCACTCTGGACATCCTCACGCATCTCGTAATCATCGACACGCACGCGGCCTTGAGGGTCTGTTGGAACCTGATTGAGCGAGCGACCGTTATATAAACGATCTGCCATCAAACGGTATATTTGATGGATACAGTCTTCATGCACATTTTTTTCTTTCATCACCTTCATGAGCAAAACAAAATAAAGCGGGATAAACGGGATGGCTGAAGAGCTTTGCGTGACTAAGGCTTTATTGACTGAAACAAATGCCCGCCCGCCGATTGTCTTGACGCGTTCATCCAAACGGTGTGCAGTCGCTTCCAAATCATCTTTGGCAGCACCGATCGTACCGTTACGGTAAACGGCTGTTGTGACATCAGGCCCTATATAAGAATAGGCCACTGTGACCGCATTAGGCGCTAAAAGATTTTCTTGGGTAAGCGCTTCGATCCAAAGCTGCCAATCCTCGCCCCCCATGACCTTGATGGTCTGGCGGATCTCTTCTTCTTGCGCTGATTCAAGGGTGACCGAGGTCACAGTATTGCTTTCAAAATCAATACTCTTATTAGTGTACGGCTTGCCCTTTGGCTTTAGGACTGATTTATAAATTTCACCGGTTTTAGGATCTGTGCGTCTGGGAGATGCCAGGGAATAAATAACGCAATCCACTTGACCTAAATCTTTCTTGATCGCCTCACAAACTTTTTGACGCATCTCATCAGAAAAAGCATCGCCATTAAAGCTTTTAGCGTAAAGACCTATCTTATGAGCTGCATTTTCAAAAGCAGCGGAATTATACCAGCCGGCAGTTGCCGTGCGTTTGGTATCCGCAGACTTTTCAAAAAACACGCCTATCGTCGCAGCCCCGCAAGCAAATGCTGCGGTGATGCGTGAGGCTAAACCATATCCGGTTGAAGCACCGATCACCAAGACCTTCTTTGGACCATTGGTAATGAGGCCTTTTGATTGGACATATTTGATCTGCTCTTCAACATGAGCGGCACACCCTACCGGATGCGCAGTGGTGCATATAAATCCACGAATCTTTGGCTGAATAATCACGTGACACAACCCCTTTAAAATTACACTGTTTTATATATCCGAGAAGGATATCACAAAGATGTTTTCTTTGCAACAATGACGATGCCAGATGTGGTGAGCACAAAACGCTTGCGATCCAAGGCGGGATCAAAACCAATTTTTGTTCCTGCAGGAATATCCACATCTTTATCAATAATAGCCCCCTGGATCTGCGCCCCTTTGCCAATCGTCACACTGTCCATAATCACTGAGTTCTTAATTGATACCCCATCCTTAATCACCACATTATTAGAAACAACCGAATGCTCAATCTGACCACTTTCCAAAACACAGCCTCCAGCCACCAAGGAATCAACAATGGTGCCAGGCGTTTTTCCCGTCGTATAAACCCTCAGCGGTGGGTAATGATGATGATGGGTGCGTAAAGGCCAGGACTTGTCATACAGATTAAATTTAGGCTTGGCCCCGCAGAGATCCATATTCGCCTGATAATACGAATCACGGGTACCGATATCGCGCCAATAGGCTGAGGAATCATTTTCCTTAGCAAAATCATAGGCATAAACTTTAAGTTTTTTGGCCAACATCTGAGGAATGATGTTCTTGCCAAAATCATGATCGGAATCCATCTTGGCGGCATCAGCGACTAATTCTTTTTTAAGTGTGTCGGCATTAAATAAATAAATACCCATGGAACCAAATATTTCATCGGGACTGGAAGGAATGGTTTTAGGTTTTTCAGGCTTTTCCTGAAAACCGGTCACCATGTTTTGCTTATTGACCTCAACAACCCCAAAATGAATGGAATCTTGCTTAGGCATAGAGATACAGGCGACCGTCATCTCTGCTTCCTTGCTTAAATGATACTCCATCAATTTCCGGTAATCCATTTTGTAGACATGGTCCCCCGCTAAAATCAAAACCAATTTAGGGGCATAATCATTGACCATATTCAAATTCTGATAAATGGCATCCGCGGTTCCCCTGTACCAATCACTGGAAATTCGCTGCTGGGCTGGAACCACATCGATGAATTCACCTAATTGATTGGAATAAATATTCCAACCTTCTAGAATATGACGCTGCAGGGAGAATGATTTGTACTGGGTCAGAAGAAAAATACGACGAAGACCTGAATTGACACAATTGGATAATGAAAAATCAACAATGCGGTAAATGCCCCCAAAAGGCACTGCCGGCTTGGCCCTGTCACGGGTCAAAGGATCTAAGCGCTCGCCTTTGCCTCCAGCTAAGATAAATGTCAAAACGTCACGCATAGCTTCAGATCACTTTCTTTTTCTAAGCACTTCAACACCCGGTGTTGAGGTGGTTAGAATTTTATGAAAATTCTTCATTTTTCGATTGTCTATAATATCATGGATTTTTTTAACAGCAATCTTATCTTGCAAGCCTAATTTCTGGGCTGATTGAAGCAAGGCCAATGCCTTTTTATCCTGCCCCATTTCAGCGTAAGTTTGAGCTAACCCATAATACCCTTGAAAATCTTTAGGGAAAGAATCGACCATCCTTTGAAACTGATTGATCGCCTCTTTGTAATCCTTCAAATTTTCATACGCCTGAGCTAAGCCCAACCGGGCCTGTTTGTCGCCGGAATACATAACCCCAAAACGATAATTTTCAAAGGCTTTATGATAATCCTTACGTTTAGCATAAATTCTACCCAGCATATTATAAGCTGGTCCATAGCCTGACTCCACCCGAAGAGCTTCCTTTGATTCTAGAAGAGCTCCCTCATCAGCCCCCATGGTCTCCAAAATATAGGCCCTGCTTGTAAAAGGAAAAGGATCAATGCGCCGGGTGCCTAATTTTAAAAGGTCCATCGGCCGCGGCTTCCACTTGCTGATATCCACCGCATAGCGATCAATAAAAAGTTTATTATAAGGCGTTTGTTTGAGAAAAATAACCGCGTCGTCATCCAAATAAACAATGGACCAGTTCTTAAAAGAATGGAACATCCGAAGCACATCCTGAGGTATTTCTTGACGGGCATTATTCAAGAAAGCTCCGGTGATATTATCCTTATGATCAAAATAGGCAAAAGTATGCGGATTGCCGTCCTTCCATATTTTCTGGTAGGTCTCAAAGAAATCAGGCCCATAAACTTCCGTACGCCCGTCGATAAAAACCTTAATATTAGGATACACGCGGCCCACCAAATAGGCGCCGGAATTAAAATCATTAAAGAAATTGCCCTTAATTTTATTTTGAATTAAGAAATCAACAGCCTTGTAGGGATAAGCTCGCTTAGACACGCCAAAGAATTCACTCTTGCGGCTGTACGTATCAAAATCGAAATAACCATTGCTCGACATAGCCACTCCAAAATTTAACATCCAGATCATAAGAATAAATTTTCCGACAATGATGGTCAAATGCTTGAATTTAGAAGAAGAAAAACGCAAAGGCACTAAATTCTCCCAAGGGATTGAAATGACATTAACCATGATCACCATATAAGCTGCTGCGGCGAAATAGATCAAATTACGAATGGCTGCCAGAGAAAAACACAGGAAGATGATCCAGATCAAAAGACTGCTGATATTCACCCTACGGCGATTGAAAATAAAACTGACCCCTGAGATAAAAATCAGGATCTTATAATACAAATAATTATCGCTGAAAATGTTATTCATCAAGATGGGTTTTTGCAATTCAACAATATGCTCAAAGAATATTTTATTGTCCCCTGCCAGATGAAAAAAGACACTGACAGGATACCAAGCACCTTTGAATGTCAATGGATTGACACAGCAGGCCAGCATCAAAAGCGGCAAGAACATTTTTAAGGCGTTATATTCCTTATCATTCAAACGTCCTACTGTATTCCATTCATAAGGCAAAGGCACCCGACGCTTGACTAATTCTGAGAGAATCCCAACACCGACAAGCAATGGACCAAAAAAGAAAAAACCATGCATATTGGACCATAAGACCTGCAAGATCACCAAGGCATAGACTGCCCATCGCTTGTTAATATGCAGTGAAAGGATGTAAATATACATCACGAAAAACAGAAGACTAAAAATATCAGGACGGATGGTAAAACGGGTTTGATAGACCAACAAGACCAATAATAAGGTATACACCGATAACCATTGACGCTCACGGCTATATCCTAAGAATAAGAGCAGCAGGAAGGTAAAAGCCACCACCATGGATTGCATGGAGATAAGGCCATTAAAACCATAGACCCTTTGAACCTGATAAACCAGGACTTGAAACAACCATTCATGATTGACCCAGGGTTTTCCTGAAATGGTGCCAGAAAGAACATCATAATTAGGAACAAAGCCATGATGAGAAATCCACCAGCCCATGCGCAGATGCAGCCACAGGTCTAAATCTTTGATCTCAAGGCTGGAGCAGAAAGTGACCAGGGCAAAAAGCATGCCGATGGATAGCCAGCCAAAAGCCGTACTCAGATTTTTCCAAAATCGTTCGCTCATAAATTTGTATAAAACGCTGCTTGTAATAATTGTTGTGTATACGGATGCACGGGAAATTGCAGGACAGTTTGCACTTGGCCCTGTTCAACAATCTTTCCCTTATACATGACGATTATTTTATCACTAAAATTTCGTACCAGACGTAAATTATGAGAAATAAAGATGTAGGTGAGATTAAAATCTTGTTTTAATTTCTTTAAAAGATCGATAATCTGCTTTTGCACCAAGGTATCGAGCGCCGAAACAGCTTCATCCAAGACAAGGATTTTAGGATTAGCTAAAAGGGCTCGCGCGATGGCGATGCGCTGACGCTCGCCACCACTAAATTCATGAGGGAAACGATTTAGTATCTGAGCTGAAAGTCCTACAGCCACTAGCATTTGCTCCATTTTCTCTTGAAGTTCTAATGCTGATAAAATACGATTACGCCACAAAGCCTCTTTCAAAATCCCCCGCACATTCCATAACGGGTCAAGCGAGGAATTAGGGTCTTGGAAAACCATCTGCAAGCTATGCGCTTCTGCCTTAATAAATCCTGCATCCGGTTTTGTAATGCCCATGATCATTTTGGCCAGTGTGGTCTTGCCACAGCCTGACTCACCGACAATCGCCAGATTATCCCCTTGCTGCAGAATAATGCTAACGTCCTCGACAGCCCGGAGACTCCCAAATGACTTAAAAACATTCTGAATTTGTAAAACGCTCATTGAAAAGCCTCTAGCAATGCCCTTGTATATTCATGCCTAGGTTGATTGATGACTTGCATGGTCAAGCCCTTCTCGACAATTTCACCCTGGCGAAGCACCATGATCTCATCAGCCACCCGTGAAATCATCCCCAAATCATGGGCAATCAGCAGGATGGAAATATTCTTCTGCCTTAATCGCCTAAAGAGCTCCATTATCTTGACCTGCAAGGTGACATCCAAACTGCTGGTAGGCTCATCAGCAATCACTAATGACGGACCACCAACAATGGCTTGAGCCACCATCGCCCTCTGGCGCATCCCGCCGCTTAATTGATGAGGAAAACTTTTATACGCACGCTTTGGGTCAGGTAATTCCACCTCGGATAAAGTTTCCAAAATCTTCTTAAACCTCTCTTGTTTTGAAAGCTTCGTATGCGCTTCTAAAACTTCATCCATTTGCTGACCGATGGTAAACAAAGGGTCAAAAGCGCTTAACGGTTCCTGAAAGATCATGCCAATGCGCGCCCCCCTGCATTGCCGCATATCTTCCTTAGAAAAACCCAATAAATCCTTTCCTTCAAAAATAATTTTCCCCTGTTCAATACGCAATGACGGAGATAATAAGCGCAAAATAGACAAGCCGATTGTCGTCTTGCCACTGCCTGACCCACCCGCAATAGCCACAATCTTGCCTGGAGGGACATCAAAGGAAACCTGATTAACAAGCATCTTCGAACCGACGGCAACGGTCAAATTGTTTATAGATAGCAATGTGTTCATTTCATCACCTATTAAGACTCACCCTCTCTAAACATAGGATCAAAGGCGTCTCGTAATCCATCTCCGACGACATTAAAGGACATCACGGCGATAAAAATAAATAACCCCGGCAATAATATCCAGGGCGCAAAAATGACAGGAACAATCTCCATGGCGTCTGAAAGCAGATTGCCCCAGCTAGGGATGGGATCCTGTATCCCTAAGCCCACCACACTTAAACCTGCCTCCGCTAAAATATACGAGGAGACCGTCAACATTAGCGTCGCCATCGAATAGGAAATTGTTTGAGGCAAGATGTGCCTAATAATGATGACAAAATCCGGAACTCCCAGGGTTTTAGCCGCTAAGACATAATCCCGCTCACGTAAAGAAAGCGTCATTCCCCGGATAACACGCGCTAAAGAGGCCCAGCCGATCAAGGCTAAAATAATAATAACACTCAAGTAGACTTGCACCGAATTAAAATTCTCCGGCACAGCTGCCCTCAGCGCCAGCATCAAATAAAACCCAGGGATCATCATGAACATTTCACAGAGGTGCATCAAAACATTGTCAATCCACCCTCCATAATAACCAGCGATACCACCGATCAGAAGTCCTAAAATAAATGAGATCGCGACCCCTAACAAACCGATGGACAAGGAAATCCTGGCCCCATACCAAATCCGTGAAAATAGATCACGCCCGCGCGCATCAGCCCCCCATAGATAAAGGCGACCTGGGGCTTCAACGGTGCAAAACCTCCCTCCTTTTAAAAAGCACAAAGGATACTTTTGAGTCGGATCAATTTTATATATCCGTCGATGAATGGCATCAAATGTCAGAACATGCTTATAGACAAAAGGACATGCCCATCGCCCATGATCCAAGAATTCAACAGCGGTGGGCGGGCAATAAGAATAATTGCGGTCCTCATCCTTGTAGGCATACGGGCATATAAAATCCGCAAAAATGGCAACGCCATAGAGCACGATCAAGGCCCAAAAACAGACCATCGCCATGCGATTGCGGCGAAAAGAAGCAAAGGCCATTTGAGTGCGGCTATTAGAATTAATTACTTTTGTCATAACGAATCCGCGGGTCAACCCAGGTCAATAAAATATCTGCCAGAATATTCCCGACGATCAAAAGTATACTGGCGAGTAGCGTGCTGCTCATGACTAAATACACATCCTTGGAACGTACCGCGGTCAACAGCAAAGACCCCAATCCCGGCCAGCTACAAACAATTTCTATCAAAGCCGCACCACTCAAAAGTCCGGCAAATTCATAGCCTAATAAAGTCACCAAGGGATTAAAGGCATTACGCAGGGCATGACGATAAATCACCACCCTTTCCGACAAACCTTTAGCACGGGCCGCTAAAATGTATTGTTGCCGCAAAACCCCCAACATATTCCCCCGCATGATCCGCTGCAGAGAAGCGATCGAGGCGAGTGACAGCACAAAGGTCGGGATAATCAAATGAAGGGCGGTGTCCCCTATTTTTCCTAAAATGCTCATATCATCATAATTGGGACTGTGCATCCCCCCTAAAGGAAGAGCGCTCCATCGGCTGGCCGCGTATAAAAGTATCACGGCTAAATAAAATCCCGGTGTTGCCAAGGCCGCAAATGAAAATACTGAAAGCACGCGATCAACCCACTGATTACGACGAAGCGCTGCCCATATCCCTAAGGGGATCGCGACACTCCATGTAAAAATGAGACTCGTGAAGGACAAAATAAAGGTATTGAATAAACGATTCCCCAAGACATGGGTGACAGGAACATTGTAATAAAACGAATATCCCCACTCGCCATGCAGCACATTGATGATCCAATGATAATACTGCACCATCATCGGATCATTAAGATGATAAAGATTCTCATAGCGTTTAACAGTATCTTGGGAAATCTGAGGATTGAGGCGAAGGCTATCAAAAAAACTGCCCGGCGTCGAATGCATCAACCAAAAAGTAAAGAAACTGACCGCGAACAAAAGCAGGGTCTTCGAGCAAATGCGTTGAATGATTTTCTTAATCATAGCCTGATGAAGGCAGTTTCTTTGAGGACTATTTTTTCCAGACCGACGGTAGATTCTGGCGGATCTCGATGGCCTTAAAATCTTTGCTTTTTCGAACACCCACTTCTTGGGCCCATCGGGCCATACGAGCAACACCTTCTTCCAAACTCACAAACTTTTGTGGACCGAAGAATTTCCTAATCTTGGCGTGACTTGAGTAAGCATGTTTGACCTCATTGCGGGCCTCAACATGGACAATTTTTGATTTGGCGCACATCGCCTGAATGACCGTTTGCGCCAGGTGATTGACGGTATAAGGCTTATCCGCTCCCACATTAAACGTTTGTCCATAACAAGCAGGCTTTTTGATAGACCTGGCGATTAAAGGTGCCACATCAGAAATATAACTAAAAGCCCTGGTTTGCTTCCCATCCCCAAAAATAACCAAGGGAATATTTTTCATGATATTATTCATGAAAATGCCAATGACATTACGATACCTGTCTCCAATATTCTGATTCTCTCCGTAAACATTATGCGGACGAAAAATAATGTAATTAAGACCGAACATTTTATGACTGGCTTTTAATTCTAACTCAATGGCGAATTTGGCAATCCCATAAGAATCTTCTGGATGGGGAGTTAAGCTTTCTTTTAATGGTGTTTGAGCTTCTCCGTAAACCGCAATCGAAGAAGTAAAAACAAAACATTTAACCTTATTTTTCACAGCCTCATTGATGAGATTAACAGAACCAATGACATTATTCGTATAATTAAACCTCTTGATAAAATGACTTAATCCTTCGGCGGCATAAGCTGCCAGATGAAAGACGTATTCGAATTGATATTTCTTGAATAACTTGGAAAGCAGGGCAAAATCATTAATGCTCCCCTTCACAAATCTTGCACCTTGAGGGACATTTTCTATGAACCCCCCACTCAGATCATCGAGCACGATCACCTGATAATCCATACCAATCAATTCTTGAGCAAGATGAGATCCAATAAATCCTGCCCCACCGGTCACCAGCACATTTATTTTACTTTTTTTCATAAACTAATGAATATACTTTCTGAGGATAAATCCCTATTTTATGAAGAATATAGCGGGATACTGTGCGTAAAATACTCAACCCATACACCACCGCTTTAGAAAAAGGCATCTGAGAATTTTCATCCATATACCGTGTTGGGTGAGGGATTTCACCGATTTTATACTTGCGGATAGCCCCTTGAATAATGATATCCGTATCAAAATCGAATTTTTCTGACAATAAATCAAACGGAATTTCGTTTAAGAACTTAGCAGAATAAGCCCTAAAGCCATTGTGGTAATCTGTAATGTTGCTGCCAAAAACTGTGTTTTCAAGCCACGTTAAAAACCGGTTAGGAATAAATTTCCATATAGGCATGCCATTCTTGAGAACATCCCCCAATACCATGCGGGTGCCGGTGACCAAATCACAATTTTCATTAACTATTTTATTAACAAATGCTGATACCAAAGACGGGTCATATTGATTATCGCCGTGCACCATCACCACCAAGGCCGCATTTCTCTTAAGCGCTTCTTTGTAGCCAGTTTTTTGTGCTCCGCCATAGCCCCTGTTTTTGGGGTGAACCACGACCACACAACCCAATTTCTGAGCTACCTCGGCCGTTTTATCCTTACTCCCATCATCAACGACAATGATTTCTTCATAAGAACCTATAGGGATTTCGGAAATTGTTTTCTCGATAACATGCGCTACATTATAAGCAGGCATGACAATGATAACTTTTGGCATAAAGTATGTTACCTAAAAAATTATTCTTTGAATACAACCTTTTAGAAAATGAGAAACGCGATGCATTACTTCTTGATATAAATTTCCTCGATCTTAGGGAACGGTCCGCCATTGACCGATGGCCTTACATTCCCGAACCTATCGCGCACGGCATACATGTCCATATTTAAGACCGTATAGATCACCGGCAATTGATTAGCAGCAATGCGCTGAAATTCATCATACAAAACTTTACGCTTATTTTCATCCAACTCCTGGGCCCCTTGGTCATAAATTTCATCTAAACGTTTTTCCCAATCGGTGGCTGGTTTATTCTCATGCGGGTTCCATAAATGAAGCCCCCCTGAAGATCGCCAAACAGCTTGTCCAAAATGAGGTTCTACTCCCCCTGTCAAGCCAATGACAACCGCATCCCAATCAAAAGATGACATTAATTTATTAACCAAGGTATTAAATTCAACACCCACGGGATTGACCTTAATGCCTAAGACTTCCAAATCCGAACGGATAATCGTTGCCATTTGCACCCGTCCAGCCTGGCCCGTGTCAGCCGTATATAAATTAAACTCAACCCTATGCCCTTGAGCATCCTCGAGCGCGCCATCGCCGGAAGAATATTTAAAACCCGCGTGTTTTAATATATTCCGCGCTTCTTCTAAATTATAATCATAAACCGTAACGTCAGGGTTATAAAAAAAACCGCTGCTAGGACTCATGGGCCCCGTTTGTGGCAAACCAAAACCATTACTCAAAATCTCAATTATCTTTCTTTTATCAATCGCGTGAGCGATGGCCCGACGAAATTCTAAATTAGTAAACCAGGATAATTTGACAGGATCAATAAAAGGCTTATGCGTATTAGGATTTATTCCTGGGTTCTGATTAAAGGTCAGAAAATTGCTATCGTAATCAGCCCCTGCTTCATAAATATGAAAATTCTTCTTCTTTTCCATCGGCTTAAGTAAAGGATAGTCTTGCCCGCTCACTCCGGTCGAATCAAGCTCACCATCAATAAATTTTAATAACTGGGCTTGTGGGTCGGGAATGATCAAATAAATAATTTTATCCAGATAAGGTAAAGGATCTCCTTGTGGAGATTTTTTCCAGTAATGAGGATTTCGCTTAAATACCAAACGTTCACCAGGATGATACTCACTCAAGATAAAAGGACCAGTGCCTATGATCTCTGCTGGTGGCGTATCAATCCCCCAAGTGAATGAAAACTTCTTTTCTTTAACAGCCTTTAAAAGGCAATGCTTGGGAAGAATTGTCTGTGCCAGGGAACGTAAAAAAGGAGCAAATTTAACCGGCAAGGTAAAACGTACGGTATACGCGTCGACTTTTTCAACCTTCAAAGGTTTACCCTCAATCATCAAAACATCCTTTGACGATGAAGGAATATCAGGATTATAGATCAAATCATTAAAAGTAAAGACCACATCATCCGCGCTAAAAGTCACCCCATCAAACCACTTCACATCTTCCCTTAAATGAAAGGTCCATTGAAGGCCATCGGGACTAACCGTCCAGGATTGGGCTAAATTAGGAATAACCTTTAAGGTAAAGGGATCAGCACTTGTCAAGCCTTCAAAAAGCAAAGCAGTAATGGCGCCACTATACGCATCGGTTGAGACAATATCATTGAATGTTTTTGGATCAGAGGGTGTTGCAACAACGAGGCTACCGCCGTAGCGGCTAGAAGAAGCAGGGGCTGATAAAGCCCCTGCAAAAATAAAAAGAATTAAGAAGATACAAAAAGATTTATTTCGCGGCATTCGTCACGGGACTAACCGGAGCTTCTTTACTGGGAACGGCTGTTTCTGATGGCACCATGGCCTTGGGCGATTCTACCTTAACCTGAACATCATTATCAGCCGCTTCAGCCTTGGGAGCCGCAACTGTCTTCGGAAGCGTGGCTAAGAGCTTCTTATTAGCCATCAATGACTTATCCCCTTTGGAAGAATTAAATGCCAGGATCATCGACGTGCTCAAGAAAATCGCCGCCAGGATCGTTGTCAAACGCACCATGAATACATTGGTTTGCGTCCCAAACATGGACTCAGCTGACTGAAAGCTTTCTGTCAACCCACCACCCCGACCTGCCTGCATTAAAATGGTAATCACCAAAAGCACACAAACAATAACGTGAATAACTAGAATAAACCCCATGAAATTTAACTCCTATTTTTTTGCACCTTTGACGATAGCCGCAAAAGAAGGCGCTTTTAAACTAGCCCCTCCAACCAATGCCCCATCGATATCTTCCTTGGCCATCAGAGAAACAACATTATCCGGCGTCACACTGCCGCCATATTGAATACGCACGCTGCTGGCTATTTCTGCATTAAACATCTTTCCTAATAATTGACGGATAAATACATGCACTTCCTGGGCTTGCTCGGGAGTGGCCGTTTTTCCTGTCCCAATGGCCCAAACTGGTTCATAGGCCACTACCACATTCTTCATTTCTTCCACCGACAAACCGCTTAAGGAACCTTCGCAATGATCTTTGATCACATCAAAAGTTTTGTTTGACTCACGTTGCACCAAATTCTCTCCCACACAAACGATGGGCGTCAATCCGTGTTTTAAAGCCGCACGCAAACGCTTATTAACCGTTTCATTAGTCTCATTAAAATACTGACGACGTTCAGAATGCCCAATAATCACGTAAGCAACTCCCAAAGCTTTAAGCATGGGCGCAGATATTTCTCCCGTAAATGCGCCAGCATCTTCCCAAAACAAATTCTGCGCACCCAAGGCGATATTATGATCGATCAAGGCGTCCGATACATCTGTCAAATCGACAAAAGGCGGACAGACAACCACATCCACCTCGGTAACATCGACTAACTCCCGCTTTAATTCATCAACCAACACAATAGCTTCATGGGGTGTTTTATTTAATTTCCAATTTCCTGCAATGATAGGTTTACGCATAATTATGCTTCCTTTGAAATGGCACGACGTATTTTGATCGCTTCGTTAAGAGCCTTAAAATACTCCTGCCATTGTTTATAGTTTGAATGACTTGATCCATGTTCCCGTTGATGATAATGGATCGGTCGTTCTGTTATCCTAAAACCAGCTAAATGAGTTTTCAAAGGAATCTCAATAAAGATTCCGAATTGACCCTGAGTCAAAAAAATCTTTTCTATAACTTCCCGACGAAAAACACGAAAATTTGACGTGATATCCTTAATGCGTATCCCGATTAATTGTCGTAATGACCAATTAAATACCTTGCTGACTAACTGACGGTGCCATTCCAACTCGGCACTGCCACCTTTGACGTACCGCGACCCGCAAACCATATCTGATTCATCAAGGCCTTGTAATAGATACGGAATCTCTGCCGGATCATGGGAAAGATCCCCATCCAAGGTGATAATTATTTCTCCCTTGGCCTGTCGAAAACCTTCCCTCAGGGCAAATCCAGAACCAGGATCAGTATTACGATAAACCGGACGAAGATAAGGAAATTCTATTCTAAGCGATTCCAAGACTGCAACTGAATTATCCTGTCCCTGATCATTAATAATTAAGATCTCGTAGGGCTTGCCTAGATTCTTAAGTACGCTATCAAGTTTCTCAACAAAAATTCTAAGATTTCCAGCCTCATTAAGCACAGGAACAATAGCTGAATAAAAAGCATCTGAAGATGCCATCAATCTATTTCCTGTCGTTTAACGCGGATATCCCCGGTAATTCCTTGCCTTCCAAGAACTCCAAAGATGCCCCGCCACCGGTGGAAATATGCGTCATTTTATCTTCCAAGCCAAACTTGGCCACGGCTGCCGCAGAGTCCCCACCACCGATGATGACCGTGACATCTTTGAGAGAAGCCAGGTAATCAGCCACGGCACGTGTTCCCTTGGCATAAGCATCGCGTTCAAAAACTCCCAAAGGCCCATTCCATACAACCGTCTTGGCTTTGGAAAGAATTTCCTCATATTTTTTGATCGTCTTGGGACCAATATCCAGACTTTCCCAACCATCTGGGATCACATCAGAAATCTTACAGTCATCACTGGTAAAACTTTTGGTGATGACGAAATCCGTCGTCAAGGCAATTTCAACACCCGCCTTTTTAGCTTGTTCCATCAATTCACGGGCCAAATCCACTTTATCTTTTTCTAATTTAGAATTGCCGATATTAATGCCCTGGGCTTTAAGAAAGGTATAGGCCATCCCGCCACCAATGATAATGCTATTGGCCTTAGGAATTAAATTCTTGATCAATTCAATTTTATCAGAAACTTTGGCCCCGCCTAAAATGACTACCAGGGGACGCTTAGGATCATTGATGGCACTGCCTAAATATTGCAATTCTTTTTCGATCAAGAAACCAGCCACCGACGGCAAATAAGCTGTGATACCGGCTGTCGAAGCATGGGCGCGATGCGCTGTCCCAAAAGCATCATTAACATATATATCAGCTAAAGAAGCTAATTCTTTGGCAAAGGTAGGGTCATTCTTTTCTTCCGCTTTATGAAAACGTAAATTCTCAAGCAAAACCACCCGCTCGGTTGATTTGGCAATCGCTTCTTTGACTTCTGGGCCGATGCAATCATTTAAAAAAAGGACTTTTTCTTTTAACAATTCCCCTAAACGCTTGGCAACGGGTAAAAGTGAAAAATCCTTCTCAAAACCAGTCCCTTTGGGACGGCCTAAATGGCTCATCAAAATGACCTTGGAAGCGCCATTGCTCAAGGCATATTGAATGGTAGGCAAAGCGGATGTGATCCGTCGCTCATCCGTAATATGAAAATTCTCATCTAAGGGAACGTTAAAATCCAAACGGATAATTACCTTTTTCCCTTTAATATCAATGTCCTTGATCGTCATTTTCTGCATAATTAAACTCCCGTCTATTTCCTTAAGAATATATATTTATAAATCGCAGTATTATAGCGAAGAGCGCTGTTTTGTCAATTTAAGTAGTGTCGGGTAACTATAAGGATCGCCCCTACCTTTTTAACTAACAGGATTGCGAATATACCAGGCAATCGTTTTCTTTAAGCCCGCTTCGAAAGTAACCTTGGCTTGGAAACCAAATTCTTTTTTAGCCCTTGAAGTATCCAAACATCGGCGGGGTTGGCCGTCGGGTTTGCTGGCATCCCAGATGATCTCACCTTTGAATTTGGTCAATTTGACGATCAATTCAACCAAATCCTTAATGGAAATTTCAAAACCTGCCCCTATATTCACCGGCTCGGAATCATTAAATTTCTCAGCGGCCAGAATAATACCGCGGGCGGCATCATCCACGTACAAAAATTCACGGGTCGCACGCCCTGTGCCCCAGACAGTTATTTGTTTATCACCACGCTTTTTGGCATCAATGCATTTGCGGATAAGTGCCGGGACAACATGGGAACTGGTCAATGAAAAGTTATCTCCCGGCCCATAGAGATTGACAGGCAGTAAATAAATGGAATTAAAACCATACTGCTGACGGTAGGCCTGCGATTGCACCAAAAGCATTTTCTTGGCTAAACCATAAGGAGCATTGGTTTCTTCAGGATAACCATTCCACAAATTATCTTCCTTGAATGGCAGTGGGGTAAATTTAGGGTAAGCGCATATAGTGCCGATGGCAACAAATTTGGCAATCCCCATTTGACGCGCCTGCTCCATTAATTCAACACCCATCATCAAATTATCATAAAAGAATTTTCCCGGATTCTCGCGATTCGCCCCTATGCCTCCAACGACAGCGGCCAAATGAATAACCATGTCAGGGCGCGCCTGGGCGTATAACTTACGAATAGCTGAGGTCTTGCGTAAATCAAATTGAGCCGAGCGAGGCACCGTGATCTGTTGACAGCCCTTCTGCTGCAATTGCCTCACAAGCACCTGGCCCAGGAATCCAGCACCACCAGTCACCACCACCCTTTTATCTTTCCAAAAGCTCATATCTTACCTTTAAGACCATACATAGTTTGTCGCACCGCTTGCATATCACTGTCAACCATCATGTGTACCAGTTGCTTAAAATTAACTTTAGGCTTCCATTTCAATACCCGACGGGCTTTAGAACTATCCCCCAAAAGCAGGTCAACCTCAGTAGGACGCAAATAACGCTTATCAATAGCTACATATTTTTTCCAATCAAGTTTGACGTGATCAAAAGCTTCCTGTAAGAATTCACGCACTGAATGCGTCTCTCCGGTAGCAATCACAAAATCGTCCGCTTTAGGCTGCTGCAACATCAACCACATAGCCTCCACATAATCCCCGGCAAAACCCCAATCACGCTTAGAGTCAAGATTCCCCAAATACAATTTCTTTTGAAGCCCTAGTTTAATACGCGCCAATCCCATGGTGATTTTTCGCGTTACAAAGGTCTCTCCCCGGCGGGGTGATTCATGATTAAATAAAATACCGTTACAAGCAAACATATTGTAAGCCTCACGATAATTAACCGTCATCCAATACGCGTAGACCTTAGCCGCCCCATAAGGACTGCGCGGATAAAAAGGAGTGTTTTCTGTTTGTGGAGTTTCCAGCACTTTCCCGTACATCTCTGAAGAAGAAGCCTGGTAAAATTTAGTCTTAACGCCGCTATCCCGGATTGCCTCCAAAAGACGTGTCGTACCAAGACCTGTGACTTCAGCCGTATATTCAGGAACTTCAAAGCTCACCTTCACATGACTTTGCGCTCCCAAATTATAAATTTCATCCGGACAAATATTCCTGATCAAAGCATTAAGAGAACTGGCATCATTCAAATCCCCATAAACGAGGTTCAATTTACGTGATTTTTCATGAGGGTCCTGATACAAATGGTCAATCCGTTGAGTATTAAAACTACTCGAACGACGGATAATGCCGTAAACGGTATATCCTTTTTTGATCAAGAATTCCGCCAAGTAAGAACCATCTTGACCAGTAATCCCGGTGATCAACGCTTTTTTAGATTGCTTCATATTAATAAGCTCCTTTACCTCTAATAACTACTGGAAAAGTTTGGAATAATATATACAAATCCAGCCACAAAGACCAGTTTTTTATATACCAAATATCCCAACGTAATAATTTGTCAAAAGACACATCACTACGCCCTCTAATCTGCCAAAGACCAGTGATGCCTGGACGTATGCCAAGACGCCTTAATTGACGAAGATCTTCTTTCTCTAACTGGCTTATAGGAAACGGCCTTGGGCCAACCAGGCTCATATCTCCTAACAAAACATTCAGAATCTGCGGCAATTCATCAAGGCTATAACGACGTAGAAAAGACCCCACGGCGGTGATGCGGGGATCTTTTTTGATCTTAAAAATAGGACCATCGACTTCATTTCTGTGTTTCAACTGACAGAGCAACTCGTCAGCATTAATGACCATGCTACGAAACTTATACATGTTGAACATGCGGCCATAACGGCCATAACGACGGGAGCGGTAAAAAATCGGACCAGGGCTATCGATTTTGATTAAAATACCCACCGCTATAAAGACTGGCAACAGAAGAATCATTAAGAAGAATGATAAAATAAAATCATATACGCGTTTGATCCGCTGACGATAATTCACATCAATATTGGAATATTCAAGTATGGGGATAATCCCGATATTGAATTTAATGAAATCCTGTGTCATATATTCGTAACCTTGGGGCACCACCCTGACAGCCAATCCAGATTCTCTGGCTATTTCTAACAGTTTAATGAAGGATTGATGTTCAGGGTAAATTGTGATAAAGATTTTATGAATAAATTCCCGCTGAATGATCTCTTGAAGACTCTCAAGCTTGCCTAAAACCGGCCAATGACCAGCATTGCCCTTCTTATTATCATCCAGAAATCCTTTAATCTTTAGACCCAACGCCGGCTGACGACTTATTTCATTGGCTAACAAAACACCTGTTTTCCCGGCGCCAATAATCAAGGTATTGAAATTATTGTACCCATTGCTAACTAAATAATTAACCACTAATCTCTTTACCACCCGCCAGATCGAACAAAATATCGTGATCACAATCGCGTTGAGGATCATAACACTACGAGGAAAATCCTGGATCTTCATTAAAAAAGCCAGGACAATGATCACAAGTGTTGAGATAAAGATAGATTTGATGACTTCCCAAATTTCCAAAGTCTCTACTTGTTCACGATGAGTTTGATAAAGGCCATGCGTATAATGAAAAAATAAAATCAAAAGCGTCCAAAGCATGAAGAGCAATTTGAAAGGATCCGCTGGGGAAAATAAGGATTGAACTGACACATTGAAAGGAACAACTTGCGCTCGAGAAAGCAAGACTATATAAAATGCCAGAATGACACAAACAATATCAATGGTCAAATAGATGCAAAGGATAAAAATAGATTGGATCCGTGGTCTCAAAAAACCCTATCCCTTCGGCAGTGAATGCTATTTTTCTTTAGATGGAAAAATTCCATCTTTAATTAAATAAAATAAAAATAAACTGTTTCCGATTAAATACCTTTTCCATAATCTTCGGGGCTCACTACACAGTCGAAAAAACCATTCCAAGCCACTTCCCTGCATCCACCGAGGAGCTTGTGGCTTAACACCCGAACAAAAATCAAAAGCAGCACCTGCCCCGATGATCACTGAGGCATTTAGCAAGGGCCTGTGCAGATTCATCCAAAAATCCTGCTTGGGTGATCCCAATCCCACCCAAAGAATATCTGCTGAGGCGCTGTTGATACGCTCAATGACCCCATGCTCTTCTTGCCCCACGTGCGACCTAAAAACAGGGGAATATGATCCTACGATCAACATCCGAGGATAACGACTAAGGAGTTGGGCCTTCAATTTCTCCAAGGTGTCCTCAGTCCCTCCATAAAAGAAATGCCGTAACCCTAAGTCCTGACCGTGATTGCAAAGCTCTAATAATAGATCAGGCCCATAGGTACGTGTAACTTCTTTGCATCCTTTCCATCTTGCCAACCACACAACCGGCATTCCGTCTGGCGTAACCATACCCGCCGCGTTAACTACCTCTAAATATCTGGGATCGCGCCTGGCATCCACCAGGGTTGAAACCGGAGCCACACAAACATAGGTGCGCTGTTTATGTTTGACCCATTCAATGATCTGATCAATAGCTAAAACAGGATTGACCCTGCTGACATTAATGCCCAATAAAGAAATAGTCTTTAACATAAATTAAGGGATTATTATATATCAGAAAAAGAAGGTGTTGGGGGAATTTTATTTTAAGATCTTACTTTTTTTTAGTAAAACCCTATGCTTTAAGCTAATCCCCAAAATCGTCCAGACGGGAATGGCCGTATAGGGCAATTCAAAAATCATAAAGAAGCCTGCGACCACCATCCAGTTAAGAAGAATCGCGCAAAATAATAAACCAGTCCAATCCTTCAAGGCATAAAAATCGCAAACCAATTTAAACCAAGAAAATAAAAGCAATAAAATCATACCTGCTCCCAAAATTCCGGCACGATAAATCATATACAGGAAAGAATTATGTGCGCCTATCCAGCCATCAACATCTTCCGTTGATGGAAGGCCATAATGCTTCATTGTCCAGGAACATAATGGCCTACCAAAATCAAATCCCCAAAAAGGCCTATAATAAAGATATTCAAAAATCATGTCCCTCCAAATATAAAAACGAAAAAAGGAATCTCCCTGCTTAGTTTTTAATTCATTCTCATTAGCCCTATCAATTTCTTTTCTCTTCTCCATGGCTAGCACAAATGCGTTATTCTCTGGGGCAGTAGTTACCTGCTTAGGCACAGATGGCCTATAAGACATCCTTTTGAAAAAATCTTTCATAGCATCAGGTTTATCCGGCTGAATTCCGACAGGATGAAAAAGACATTTAGCTCGAGAAGGCGTTTGGGGCACTACCGTTGCCAAAGGCCTTACTCCCTTAACATCTATGGTTTTCCACATCCCTGTCTGAATGATCTTGAAGCATACCAATCCTAAAAAAAGACATCCTAGAACACTCCCTACGATACGCAGCCACCGATTCTTACAAAACAAAAGAAAAGACATCACCGCTAAAAACACCCCTGCAACTAATAACGACACAAAGACGGCCCTGCACAATACATTGAACAATACATTATAAGGCGCCAAAATCAGAATTATCCCAAGCAAAATCATCCGTTTATTAATAGCCTCCTCTTGCATCACCAAAATAATCCCCAAAAGAAGCAAAGTAAGAGCACCAAAAGCAGTAAATTGATGAAAAACAAAAATAAACAGAATAATCGCGATTAGTACGCGCCTTGTTGCCGATGACTCAAGTTCCTGAGACCAAAATGAATATCCCAAAACTATAAACAAAGGATAATAAAACAACGCCGCATCTCTAAAAGCAATGGGCCCCCAAACCACATAACCGGAAAATGCCTTAAATAAAATAAAAAAAAGATACGCCCCTAATACCCAGCCCCAATTCCCTAATTCCCATCCTTGCTTTACATTTTTAAAAATAAAAAGGAACAATGTGGCTGCCAATAAAATCTCACCTATAAAAACAGGGAAATTTAAAAAGGAAAATTCAAGACGTAACTGAGCAAAAGAACTGCCAAAAATAAGATCTCCCAAGCATACAAGAATAATGGCAGCCATTCCGATTCGATTTATTAAATTATTAATATTCAACTTCATATTGCTTGTCCTAAGCTATTTTTGCACATCGTGCAAAGCAGAAGCTACTGCTTGCACCAATCGATTTTTTGAAAACTTCTCTTTTAAGCCATCTCTGATCTTGGCAATTTCTTCCCTGGTCATGCCCAAAACATCCTCTAGGGCCTTCTTGAATGATTCCGGATCATTCAAGACAAAGCCTCCTTTTGAAGTCTCTGCCATAAGAATCTCCTCGACAGAAGTCCCGCGAACAAAACAAACCGGAGTTCCATGAAAATACCCCTCAAGGGCTGGCAAACCAAATCCTTCAATTTCAGATGATATCAAAATCGCCCTGGCTTCCCCTATCAGCAAACTTAATGCATTCTTATCAACGGAAGGGATATGCGACACGCCTGGAATTTTCAAAAATTTCTCAACCGCTGTTAAAGACCCTATCAATTTCAGTTGAGGCCAACTCTTCTTTTGCTCATAAATTAATGACCAAATCTCTAATAAACGCTGCGTTTTCTTATGTGGACTCACTGACGCAAAATGAAGAATATAATCCTTCTTTACGTACTGACTAATATCCACCTCTTCGTAATCACTGGCTGCATAAGTAACACGGATGGGCGGCGGATTAATCTTATAGCGCGAGCAAAATTCAAGGATTTGATCGCGACCTGAACAAGAATCCGCCAAAATCATATCAAATTTCTTGATACTGCTCTTCATCAAACCAATCCAATAAACCAGATCTATTCGGGAACGATAGCGGGGATAATGGTCGGCATAAAATTGAAGGATGGTGTCATGAACAGTCCCGACGATGGGACAGCACGGCCTCATGAGATAGGAAACATATCCTTTGGGATAAAAAACAAGATCAGGCTTCATAGAATTAAGGACTGGTGCTGCCAAATTATCAGTGAGAAGTCGAAGAATATTATTATCCGTACGCCAAGGAAGCTGAACTTGGCCGGAGGCGCCAGCATACGCATAGGATGATAATGAGCCCAGGGTTGAGAGTTCGATATCATCTCGCCCGGAAAGGCCTGAAAGTAGGCAATGCGTATAATTCGTGATGCCAATGGTCCTGTCCCTGTGTGGATTTTGATCAGCCAAATAGACAACAAGTTTTAAACCCATGCATTCAAATCTTTCAATTCCAATAAGCGCCGTGGAAAATTTTTAAAATTGTCCTCTTCCCTCGCGCAACCAATAAAAAAGAATTCCTCATCCAAGAACGTAATGGGTTTTGCAAAGTCTGAAGCAATGGATCATGCGCCAGCAAAGCCTTCTCTTTTTCTTCTTTCTGGCAAACAGCTTGTGTACTGCTTTTGCTGTTCTGATGCCAGCGGAAATCTGCCATCAATTGAGGAATGTGCCAAAATCGATACCCTCGCTGCGCCAGACGCAGAAAGAATTCATAATCCATCGCGTAATGATAATTAATATCTAGGAAATTACCTTCATCAAAAATCTTTCGACGAATAAAAACAGTTGTCGTCGGGATATAAAGCACATGAAGGTATTTAAGCATAAACATATCAAAATCTAATTCCTTAAGGACCCGAATTAATTTACCGTTAACATCAACGAAACGACAATCCCCATAAACCAAATCATACTTGGGATTCTGGGCTAAAGCTTCTAGCACCGCTTTAAAACATCCCGGCAAATACATATCATCCGCGTTGAGCCATCCAATAATGTCCCCTGTGGCCGCCTTAAACCCTTTATTAAGAGCTTCGCTCTGCCCTTGGTCTTTCTCACAAATCACCTTAAGGTGGGGATATCTCTCCAAGACCTCAGATGTCCCATCCGTCGAACAGTTGTCCACAATGATGTGTTCGAAATTAGAATACTTCTGCCCAAGCACACTTTGGATAGTTTTTTCAATAAAAATCCCTTGATTAAAAGAGGCTGTAATAATAGAGATTTTCATACCATCCTGCTTTAAAGCCATTCTTCTTTATTAGTTTCTGTATTGTACACAGGTAATTTCTTAATCAAAGCTATTCTATCTTTACCTCTGACAAATGTTTTAAAACCTGCCTCATCCCGACTTTCCCTGAATTTACTCTCCACATACCCTTCTTCAATCTTGACAGCGCCCAGATCATTTAATCTATCCTTCCTGACAAAATAAGCATTGTTGCCGGCCTTATTACAACCGACAAATGCGTATCCCTTTTCTTGAGATAAATTAACCAAAGCCTTTAATGAAGCTCCCTGATATAAATTAGAAAAATGAGCAACGGTCCGATTGAAATCTTCCTTATAAGGAATGGTTATCGTTTTCTCCGCACCAAATAAACTATTGTATTCAATGATCACAATAGACGGCCTAAGCTTTGAGATATCCATTTCCTTCCAAATCCAATAATCATTCCCATCAATATCAATATGTAATAGCCCAACATCTTCCCATCCTGTTTGACTCATGAGACTATTAATATTATCTTTTGTAATAAATGCCTGGAAGGCTTGCAAATCATATTTCCAAAAATAGGATTGTTTTTTTATCCTATTAATGGCGTCGGTTGAACCATCCATAATAAAGCCCGACCAATTATCGTTCATGAGCAGGAATCTCGTATTGCTTTCAGAATAATCTTGAACCCCGAACTCAATAAAGCATTGATTGATGATTCTTGCTTTTCTAATCAAAAATTGGATGATCCCATCATCTGAGAATTGTGAAAACACTTTAAACTCATAATCGTTAATTTTCTTCGATGATAATTGCAAATGCTGCAATATTATTCCACGGGCAATAAGTATCTTGTCATCATCGCTAAAACAGCTCCTTCTACCCCGAATATCTTTTAGTACTCTTATTAACAAGGTCTTAATTTTATTTAACATTCACACAACTTCTTTCACTTTAGATATTCTTATAGTTTCATTTCTTCTTTAACAAGAAGGCTCACTAATTCTTGAAATGACATCTCATATTTCCATCCCATTTCCCTCTTAGCACGACTGGCATCACCCAGCGTAACAGCCACATCTGACGGTCGATAAAGACTTTCATCAATGATGACATGATCTTCCCACCGCAACCCTAAATTCTTAAAAACAAGTTCCACAAATTCTTGTAGACTATGTGTTTCGCCAGAAGCGATGATATAGTCATTCGCTTGAGGCTGTTGAAGCATCAACCACATCCCCTGCACATAGAATGGCGCATACCCCCAATCTCTTTTAATGCCAATATTCCCCAATTTCAATTTCTCAGAACTTCCTTTAGAAATCCTAACAGCGGTAGACAAAATCTTCTTCGTCACAAAATTAGCTGGTCTTAAGACAGATTCATGATTAAACAATATCCCAGAACAACAAAACATTTTATAAGCCAAACGATAATTCTTGACCAATAAATGCCCAGCTAATTTAGAAATAGCGTAAGGACTGATGG
>Ga0302280_1000824_pt1 | contig 26980 bp, 26 predicted proteins | sample III_Fen_E1_1_FD_198771 | JGI IMG/M metagenome (GOLD analysis project Ga0302280, IMG submission 198771) | Peat permafrost microbial communities from Stordalen Mire near Abisko, Sweden - III_Fen_E1_1 | ecosystem: Environmental > Terrestrial > Soil > Wetlands > Permafrost | place: Sweden: Abisko... | reverse complement strand
TTTTTCTTCGACATGAAGCGGTAAATGATTGTGATGTTCGCGATCGTCAATAAAGTCGCCTTCGAGAAGCGCTTTTGCACGATCAAGATCTATTTTTTTAATTTCAGGACTTTTTGAGGGGTGAAAACCGTAATGGACGGCAATTTCGCCAATTTTATCGAGATGGCTGTGTTCTATGAATCGAGGGTCGGACTTTTTGCCGGATTGGTTTTTTTGTTTATTCGATTTATTCATAGGTAAGGTGAGTGTAATCGCGGACACTTATGTCGAGTACTCTCGACTTGTTAATTATTAATCACCCAGTTCCGTATCTCGGCCTGGGAATACCGACAAGCTTGTCGGCGGCAAAAGCCGCAGAAATGGCCGGCCGATAATATTCGCGCGCGGAACAGGACCCCAGATGCGCGAGTCTGAACTTTCATTTCGATTGTCTCCCATGACGAAATATTGGTCGGCACCGAGTGTTGTTGTCGACGTGTCGTATGAACGGTGTTCGGTAGAGATATATGGTTCAGAGAGAGTAGTTGAAGCGTTCGGATTACCACCGATATTGCTGATTGTAACTACCCCGTTGTTTATTGAAACTGTTTCACCAGGTAGACCGATGACGCGTTTTATGAAAAAGAGGCTTGGATCTTTTGGATAGCGGAAAATTATAACATCTCCGCGTGAAGGATTTTCAAAGTGATAGCTCAATTGGTCGACTATGAGGTATTGTCCGTCCGCGAATGTATTATCCATTGATTGTCCCGAGACAATGAATGGATCAGCAACAAATGTTCGAATTGGAATAATTACGATGAGCGCAATTATTATAAATTTTATAATTTCTTTGAGAAAATTTCCCGAATTTTGATTTTGATTATTTTCGTTCGGGTTCATAGAGTTTTTATTGCTGAATTATAGTGGTAAAGTTCGTTTGACACAAGACTTTTTTCTGTGTCGCAACACTTTTTTCGGAATTATGCCGGACTTTTTATGTAGTAACTCTTCATATATAATGTGCGCATGTCATTTATTATCGTTGGACTTGGAAATCCTGGTCAAGAATATGAAGGAACACGACACAATACCGGTCGTGATATGCTTTTTACATTGGCGAAATCAATCGGAGCAGTCGATAATGTCGATGAATTCAAACTTGATAAAAAATTGCGCGCGCTTGTTGCGAAGGGTGAAGTTGGTTCCGGCAAAAAAGCCGAATCGGTGACCCTTATTGCGCCGGAAACGTTCATGAATAAATCGGGACTTTCAGTTGGACCGCTTATTTCAATTCTCGGAAAGCCTAATCTGAAGAAAGCTGAAAAGTTGATTGTTATTTACGACGATTTCAATTTGCCGCTCGGCTCAATCCGCGTTTCGTTCAACCGTAGTTCAGGCGGACACAATGGTCTCGAATCAATCATAAAAGCCGCGAAAACCGAAGCCTTCGTCCGTGTCCGCGTCGGCGTCGCTCCCGAAAAAGCCAACGGCACCGCCAAAGTCCCGCACGGCGAAAAAGAAATCGAAAAATTTATTTTGTCCGCATTCAAACCGGCCGAAGCAACCGAACTTAAAAAAGTCACAAAAAACGTCATCGGCGCAATCGAAACCATCATCCTCGAAACCCGCGAAAAAGCGATGAGTATTTATAATGCTAATTAAATGAAATATCTTGGCAGGGGTTGGCAATACACGGTTTACGATCTTGGCAACGGTAGGGTTTCGAAGAAATATAATACGAAATTCCAAGCCTATTCGATCATGCTTCGACAGACTTTTCCTTCCTTCAGATATCCATTTTGGAAGATACCCAGATATCATAGGGGATGCAGGGATACCGCGCTCGATTCCATTAAGAAAATTAAAGAAACAAAAATAGACATGGCTCTTTTTGGATACCCTAAAGTTTTAAATGAACTTGATTATGAACAAGACAAAGCGATTCCATTGCATGTTTATTTTAAAACACTTTCATTGGATGAAGGAAAAAAACGGATTGATCAATTTATTAATCTGAATCAAAAACTTATTAAAAGCCGTTTGATAGACAAAAGTTTTCTTATTGGAAAAAATTATGGCATCAACTCAAAAGGGGAGATTATTCTTATTGATATTGGTGAATTATATTCAAGTGACGAAGCCATAAAAAGACAGATTGCACGGAAGCCATGGGATATTTATTACGTTACTTCGACAATACCAAAAAAATTCCGCAGTTATTTTGTCGAGGAAATGAATAAAAATATTAATTTTACTTAGTTTTCCACAGATAAGGGAAAACTTATGTCGAGTATCCTTCTCGACAGATAAAATTTTGATAAAGTTTTTGTAAAAAAGTGTTTTTCATTCATGTTAGATTAAGTGAATGAAAGATGCCAAAAACCAAATCGCAATACCTGCGCCGATATTTGAACAGCGAATTTATCTGATTCGCGGCTATAGGGTTATGCTCGATTCAGATTTGGCAGATTTGTATGAAGTTTCTACTAAAGTTTTAAATCAAGCTGTCCGCCGCAATCAAAATCGATTCCCGTGCGACTTTATGTTTCAACTTAACGAAAAAGAAGCCCAATCTTTGAGGTCACAAATTGTGACCTCAAAGATTGGGCGAGGTGGAAATCGCTATTTACCATATGTTTTCACTGAACACGGTGTTGCGATGCTTTCTTCTATTTTGAAAAGCGAGCGTGCGGTAAAAATGGGTATTTCGATAGTCCGAGCGTTCATTAAACTTCGTGAAATGTTGGCGACACACAAAGATCTCGCGCACAAAATCGAACAACTCGAGCAAAAACAAAGAGATCAAGGCGAAAATCTATCCGAAATCAATTCTGTTCTAAACGAGCTCATGAATCCGTCAGAAATTGAGTCGAAGCCGGAAAATCAGATTGGGTTTAATAAGGAATAAAGAGCATGATATAATTTATGTACTATGATTAAAAAAATACTGCTCGCCCTGTTTACGTTTATTATTCCAATTCCAGCGTTTGCTCAAGTTCAGTGTACGGTGAATGGTCAAATAGTTCAGTGTCCAGCTTTTTTCGAAGCTGTAGCTCCTTTCATGGCAGCATTTTATTGGTTATCGTTGGCGATTATAGTATTAGTTTTCGTTTCGCAATGGATAGTTTATCGAAAAGCCGGTAAGCATGGTTGGGCAGTAATTATACCGATATACAATCTTTTTGTTTTATTAGAAATCACAAATCGTCCCGCGTGGTGGATATTTTTGATGTTTATACCTTTTGTTAACATTATAATAGCAATCATTGTGTTCAATGATTTAGCTAAATCTTTTGGAAAGGGAATAGGGTTTACAATCGGACTACTATTTTTAAGTTTTATCTTTCTCCCGATATTAGCCTTTGGAAAATCTAAGTATACAAAAATTGAAAGAGTAGTCTCAGCGTAAAAACTTAAGTATAGTAACGCGAAAACCGGCATATGCATGATGGAGAGGAACTCTCGGAAGTCGTGAAGACGACTGAGAGTGAGGCGACTTTTCAGTAGAAAAGTACGCCGTTTCCTCGGAGGCATGCATATGCCGGTTTTCTTGTCTTTATTTCTTTACTGCAGTCGCTGCGTCCTTGTTTACAAAACTCAACGCCATCTTTTGATCCTTTGCATCAAACAAACTGATCTTAAATGTGTAGGTTTTGCCGAGTTCTAATGCCTTGCGGAGTTTTTCTTCGGATCCGAATTCGCTGACATGGACAAGTCCTGCGATGCCTTCTTCAATCGAAGCCAATGCGCCGTGCTTGTTGAATTTGATGACGACACCTTCGACGACTTTGTCTTTCTTGTATTTCTTGCCAGCTTCAGTCCAAGGATTTTCTTTGAGAGCTTTGATCGAAAGGGAAATTTTGTTTTCCTTTATGTCGATGATTTTCACGCGGACTTTGTCACCGACTTTGTAGAAGAGTCGAGGATCTTCAACGAGAGACCAATCGATTTCGCTGATGTGGACGAGGCCTTCCAAACCGTCTTCGATTTTGACGAAGACGCCGAAATCAACGATGCCAGTTACTGTTCCTTCGAATTCATCACCGACTTTGTATTTGCCGACAATCTTTTCCTTGTCCTTCACTTCTGTTGGGCCTGAAGTTTTCTCGGAGAAGATGAGTTTGCCTTCCTTTGGAAGCGCTGAAATGATTGCGACTGAAATTTTCTTGCCGACGAGTTTTTTCAATTCGTCCAAAATGCGATCTTTGTCGCCATCAGCTACGCGAGGGTAATGGTCAGGTTTCAACTGAGATGCAGGTAGGAATCCTGAAATGCCTTGCCAAGCAATGATGAGACCACCCTTGTTTGCTTCGAGAACGGGGAGTTCGAGAATTTTCTTTGACTTGATTGCTTCTTCCGCTTCGCTCCAGATCAATGCCTGGCGAGCTTCCTTGAGCGACAATTCGATATAGCCTTCGGCATTATTAGTGTCGACGACTTTTGCTGCGACGATATCGCCGATGGCAATTTTCTTAATGATATCGCGAGCCGTAATAAATTCCTTTCCGTAAATGATACCGGTGCCCATCGGCGCGAGGTCGATATAGACCGCCGATTTTTCGATATTAATTACAGGACCTTCAACAATGTCACCGTCGATCGGAGGATTTTTCATCCCGTCGACGAGTTTACCCATGACGCTGTTTTTCTTCGAAAGGGCAGCAGCCGTTTCCTCGGCTGATTCCGCTTTCTTTGGGTGTTTTGTTTTTTTCTCTGCTTTTTCCGTTTTTACCGTTTTTTCTGTCGTGGCTGAAACTGTCTTTTCTGCTACTACTGCTTCTGTTATTGTTTCATCTTTTGAGCCTGAAACGAGCTTTTCCTTCAATTTTTTAAACATTTATTTGGTGCGCATGTCCGCTTTTTATTAATAAGACAAAGGTTGCGGGGTTATGTGCGCGTTTCGACACTATAGCTTATGGATGCGAATTTGTCTATTTTATTGACTTCTTGTTATTTTTATGCTAATTTATTTTCAGTTAACTTGAACCCCACAATTCACAACAACCAAGAAAGATCAAAATAATTATGGCCTCTACCTCTAGTGCACTGTCTGAAACGTCGGAAGTTGTCAAAAAGAAACCGCCGACATTAGCGAGCATATTAAATCAAAAAAACGCTCAATGGTATTACAGTGGGCAAGCGATATCGCTCACAGGACTTATGCTTCGGGCTGCGACACTATCACTTTTTCTCGTCGCACTTCTCGGAAAACAAAAGGCGGCTCCGTATATCGGAATCGTTTGGGCGGCTAATCTACTCGCTGGAAGTTTTTTTGGCGCAATGATTGGATTGTTCCTTGACCGAGTTGATAAACGTCGTGCTCTGCAAATCACCGCCGTTATTGGTATTGTGCAAGGTCTTATACTTGCATACTTAACCCGTAACGGTGTGCACACCTCCGAACAATTAAAAATGAGCGTTGTTTGGGAAATCATCACAATCACCTGTATTGGTTGCATTCCGTATGCAATTGATGGCATCTGCAGAAATGCAATGGTCAAGGACGCATTGGTTGATAGGGATGACCATGGTTTAGGGGCGATTATTTTTAATTCGCTTTATAATTTTGGTCTCATTATCGGCAACGGCCTTGCAGGCTTGCTTGTCGGATCAATCGGCTTCGCCAATTTGTTTCTCATCAATGCTGCATCGTACATTGTTCTCATCTTCGCATTGGAGAAAATGGATTTCACTCATTTGGAGCCAATACCAATATGGAATGGAATGATAAAGGAAGTGAATGCGGGTATGCGTTATACATTTGGAAATCCGGGCATACGCATTTGCATTCTGTTGTCCTGTGTCGTCACGGTTTTTGGTTTCGCGTACAACATTCTTCTCGCTGTCATCAATGAAACGATGTTTAACGGTGGTCCGAAGGAATTCAGTTATCTCGGCATTTCAGCCGGATTAGGTTCTCTTGTTGGATCTTTGTTCGCGGTTTTCTACGGATCGAAGAACAGAAAAATGACAGTGATCGGGGCGTGTCTAGCTATCGGTATAGCGCACATAGTTCTCGCACATACAAGAAACATCAATGTCGGATCTGTGCTTCTGTTTGTGTCCGGAGTTGGATTCATGTGCGCGTTTCTGCCATTACGCGGGGCGCTTATGCATCTGATTGAAGATCGCAAACGTTCGAGTATTGTTTTAGGCATCACCTTCCAGTTTTTCTTTGGAGGGATGATGGTCAGTGCGTTTTGCTCGGGCTATGCGGCTAAACATTTCGGATGCCCGACGGTTTTACAGACCTGCGGAATTGTTTTGGTTCTCGTGGGTATTGTTACACCTTTTCTTCCGGGAATTAAAAAAATCGGTTGAATTGGATAAAAAAATGTGTAAAAAAATCACAGCCGCGACACTCCTTCGGGAATGCGCGGTTTTTTTACTGCATCATTTTTTAGACTTTTTTCAAATACGCAACCCAAAAATTGCGTTTGTAAGAGCGACCGTTGAATTTCGTGTAATGAGTTTCTTTTTTAAGATGAAGGATTTTGAAGTTGGCGCCGGTTTGATTAGTATAGGTCGCTATGAAATCTTCACGAGTAAAGACTCGTTCGGCGAGACCCATTTCTGGCAGTATATATGTATCAGGTTCTCGTCCGGGATTTGAAGCGAGGAGTGCCGCCGCATTTTTGTCGCCGTCTTTGCAGAGCGCGCGTACGAAAAAATATCCCCCAATTTTCAAAATTCGGTGAACTTCGCCGACATAAATCGCACGTTCTTTTTCCGACAGTGAATTTGATGAAGTGACGTCGAGTGCAATATCAAACAGATGATCAGCGAAGGGAAGCGGTTCACCAATACTTCGGTTTTCAAAACTAGTTTGCATCGCGCCAATTTTTTCTTGTTCAGTTAATTCGTGTGCGCGAAACCGAGCCTGCTTCAATGCTGTTTCTGAAATGTCGACGCCGACGACGTTGTTGCCGAAATCGAGCTCAGCAATATAGTTGCTGTTTTTACCATTTCCGCAACCAAGGTCAATTGCGCGAATATTTTCAACCGGTAATTTTTGTTCGCGTCGTAACCAGCGTAGGAAATCTTTGACAGACGATTGCGGTTCATGACTGCCGGTGACGAGACGGGGATTTTGGTATTCTTTTTCCCAGACATTTTTTTGCATCTGTTTAGAATAGCAAAAGCCACAAGATTTGCAATTTAACATTTTATATTGTATAAAGTGCGACAAAGGAAGCCTGTCTGGTTCTTTGATTTTACAGCCTCAACTCGGTCAACCTAAACCAACTTCAATGAAAGGAATAAAAAATGAAGAAGCCCTTTATTATGGTTCTTTCGTCTCCTTCGGGGGGCGGAAAAACAACGCAGGAAAAATTGATCTGCGAACGGCTTGGTTTCGTCAATTCCGTATCTGTGACGACGCGAGATAAACGTCCCGACGAAATAAATAATGTCCATTATCGTTTTGTTACGCGCAATGTTTTTGAAATCTGCATCAAGACCCATTCCTTTGTGGAATATGCAGAAGTCCACGGTAATTATTATGGCACTTTGACGAGTACCATTCTCGGTGCAATTGAATCGAAGTCACGTTTGCTTTTAAAAATCGACATTCAGGGATTTCGGTCGGTCAAAAAGCATCCAGATCAGCGTTTGTCGGCGGCAGTGAGGGGTATTTTTCTAATGCCACCATCATTGGAAGAACTCGAACGTCGTCTACGGGCACGCAATAAAATTGATAAAGCACCCGAAGAGGTGATTCGTCGGAGGCTTGCCGCTGCTCCTGTAGAAATTGCAGCTGCCAATGAATTCGACCACGTCATTACGACGCACGATCAAGAATCGACATTCGACGAAATCAGAAAAATTGTTGAAACTCATTCGTGAATTCGTAAATATGTATACATTATGCGAAGGCCCGAACCGTAAGGTTCGGGCCTTTTTCTCGAAAAACACGCTCAAGTATGATATAGTATTTCTCTAAAACTTTTTTAATATGGCTTTTTCATTAAAGGCGTTTTTCAACGGGGATCCGCACAAAAAAGCGCTTAAAACCTATCAGCCGACTGTCGATAAGGTCAATTCATTTGAACCTGCTATTTCCGCATTGTCGGATGAAGCTTTGCGCGCAAAAACAGCCGAATTCAAGAAAAAAATTGAAGACGCCACGTCTAGCAAGGAAGGTACCAACCGCGACAACGCCGAAAAGGCAGTTCTCAATGAAATTTTACCCGAAGCATTCGCAGTTGTTCGCGAAGCTTCAAAACGAACTCTTGGTCAACGACATTTTGACGTGCAATTGATCGGAGGCTCAATTTTGCATAACAACAGCATTGCGGAAATGCGAACCGGCGAAGGAAAGACGCTCGTTGCTACGTTACCCGCATATTTGAACGCTCTTACCGGACGCGGCGTGCATATTGTCACCGTCAACGACTATTTGTCGCGACGCGACGCCGTCTGGATGGGCCAGATTTACTCGTTCCTCGGACTGAATGTCGGCGTCATCAATCACGAGTCCTCTTTTATATATGATCCGAAGCATCTGAAGCCCGAAGATCCTCTGGAAAAAGAAGTCGACGAAAAGGGTGGCTTCAAAGTCGTGCATGAATTTTTGCGTCCGGTCACGCGCCACGAGGCGTACATGGCCGACATCACCTATGGAACGAATAATGAGTTCGGTTTCGACTATTTGCGCGACAATTTGGAATATGATGCGACAAAAACGCGACAGCGCGACTTTAATTACGCCATTGTGGACGAGGTCGACTCGATTCTGATCGACGAAGCCCGCACGCCGCTTATCATCTCCGCTCCGACCACGGATTCGGAAAATCTCTACACGATTTTTGCGAATATGGTGAAAAATTTCGCCAAGGATTACGATTATGAAGTTGACGAGAAGCGCAAATCGATTGCCATGTTGCCCGCCGGAATTGAAAAGGCGGAGAAGGCTCTTGGTGTTGAGAATATTTATACCGACAAAGGCATTAAATACGTGCATCATTTGGAAACCGCAATTCGCGCAAAAGCTTTATTTCATTTGGACAAAGAATACGTTGTCCGCGACGGCGATATTGTCATCGTCGATGAATTTACCGGACGTTTGCAGCCAGGTCGTCGCTGGTCCGAGGGTTTGCATCAGGCCGTCGAAGCAAAAGAAAATGTGACTGTACAAAAAGAGTCTCGCACATTTGCTTCGATTACGTTTCAAAACTATTTCAGGCTGTACCAAAAATTGGGAGGCATGACGGGAACCGCGGCGACGTCGAGCGAAGAATTTTTCAAGGTGTACGGCATCGACACGGTCATTGTTCCGACGAATCGCGATATCAAGCGCATCGACGGCAATGACCTCATTTTCCGCACGGAAAAGGGAAAATTCAAGGCCGTTGCGCGAAAGGTTCGCGAACTTCACGAAAAAGGCCAGCCGGTTTTGGTCGGTACCGTTTCGATTGAAAAAAACGAGGTCTTGTCGCAGTTTTTGAAGAAAGAAGGCGTGCCGCACGAAGTTTTGAATGCGAAAAACCACGAACGCGAGGGTGAAATTATTGCGCAAGCCGGAAAAAAAGGCGGCGTGACAATTGCTACGAACCTTGCCGGACGCGGCGTCGACATTAAATTGGGAGGGAATCCGGCGCCCGTAGGTGCACCGGAAGAAGTGAAAACTGCCGGCGGTTTGTTCGTGCTCGGAACGGAACGTCACGAGGCGCGTCGTATCGATAATCAGTTGCGCGGTCGTTCGGGTCGTCAGGGTGATCCGGGAGAAACGCAGTTTTTTGTCTCGCTTGAGGATTCACTCATGCGTGTTTTCGCCGGCGATACCGTTAAAAATTTGATGAACCGCCTCGGTGTGGCGGAGGACGAGCCGATCGAAAACCGTCTTATCACGCGTTCACTTGAAAATGCCCAGAAAAAAATCGAAGGCTTCAATTTTGATTCGCGAAAACATGTTTTGGAATACGATGATGTTTTGAATCATCAGCGAAAAACGGTGTACGAACGCCGCCGAAAAATTTTGAATGGTTCTATTGAAGATGTCGCAGCAAAACTGCAGGAAATTATCGACACGGTTCCGATGGATCACGAACCGGAAGTTTCTGCCACCATGTCCGACTTTTCGGATATTCCCGTTGCGGTTGAGATGCCGGCGAAGCCGATTGTGCACAAAGGCCCGGTCCGCTTTGAAGTCGAAAAAGTCGTCGCCGATAAAATTGCGCAATTCGGCCGAGACGATTTTTACAAGGTCATTCGCCAAATTTTACTTCAGACCATCGATACGTTCTGGGTCGAGCATTTGGAGGTCATGGATTACACGCGAAGTAGCGTTAATTTGCGCGCATACGGTCAACGCGATCCGCTCGTTGAATACAAGCGCGAAGGTTTGCGACTTTTCCGTGAAATGCAGGCCGCGGTCAACAATCAAGTCATCAATTTGTTGCCGCACGTCGCCGGCGGCGTCATCACTCCGGCTACTCCGAAATTAAAGGAGACTCGTGCCGACGTGACCCAGCAGGGTCAGGCTGTGCCCATGGATGCCATTACTTCTGCTCCACAAAACGTTCGTCCGCAATTTCAAAATCAGGGCGGCAGCGGCGCAAACGGCGCTCCGGCACCAGCAGGAAACCGTCATCAGCGACGTGCAATGGAAATCGCAGCGAAAAAGAAAAAGCGATAAAAATAAAATTTAAATTTAAAAAATGGCATTCATCGACGAACTTGGTTTTCATATATCTGCCGGAAAGGGCGGCAACGGCGTGGAGCGCTGGCGCCATGAAAAAGGCAAGGAATACAGCGGTGCGGCAGGAGGCAACGGCGGCAAGGGCGGCGACGTATATATGCGTGCGGTCCGTGATCTTGGTATTCTCGCGCGATATCGCAACACAAAATCTTTTGATGCGCAAAACGGCGCAGACGGCATGAAAAACAGCATGCATGGCGCAGACGGCAAGGATCTCATTATCGATGTACCAATTGGATCCGTCATCACCGACTTGCGTACTGTTGAAACAGGCGGTCCTGGCGTAAAAAAAGGCGAAGGTCGAAAAATTACTTTACTGACCGAAGGCGAAACAGTCAGAATTTTGAAAGGCGGACGTGGCGGTTTGGGAAATGAACATTTCAAGGCTTCTACAAATGTACGACCAACCGAAACGACCGATGGAAAAGCCGGCGAAGAAGGGGATTTTAAAGTTGATGTCGAATTAGTGGCGGATGCCGGTTTCATCGGTTTACCAAATGCTGGAAAGTCTTCACTTTTAAATGCTTTTACCAACGCTGATGCAAAAGTCGGTGCGTACCAGTTTACGACTCTCGAACCAAACCTTGGTGCGATGCGAGGTTTCGTTCTAGCCGATATTCCGGGATTGATTGAAGGCGCAGCCGAAGGTAAAGGTCTCGGACATAAATTTCTTCGACATGTAAAACGTACGAAACGACTCTTTCATTTAATTTCGCTGGAAAATGCGGTCGTTGAAAAAGTAACCGAAAAAATCAATAAAAAAACCGGCGTAAAGACTTCAACAAAAACGGTGACTTTAAAAATGAGCGAACTTACAAAAGTCTATAAAACCATTCGCGCGGAATTGAAACAGTACGGCGAAGGCCTCTCTGAAAAACCAGAAACAATTATTTTGACGAAAACGGACGTATTGCCCGGTGCCGCCGGAGCTATAGCGGGTAATGCTAAAGACAAAAAAGAAGTAAAAGCCGTAATCGCCGCAGCTAAAAAAGTTTTGTCAAAATTCAATAAGGACATTGTCGAAGTGACCATCCTTGACGATGAATCTCTCAAAAAACTGGGCGATGAAATTGTGAAAAAACTACGTGCATAACTTCTGTTTGACATTTTTTAGTGTGGTATAATGTTTACATGAAAAATTCTATAAAAAGTGCGCAGAAAGGTTTTACTCTAGTCGAACTCATGGTTGTCATTGCGATTATCGGTATTTTGAGTGCAATTATTTTGGCAAATTTTACAACAGCAAGATCAAAATCGCGCGACGGTCAGCGTATTTCAGATATCTCTCAAATTCAATATGCGCTTGCTGCATATTTCAATCAGTGCAATGTTTATCCATCGACTACGACTCTTCCTACTACTTTACCGGAGACTGATACTGGTTGCCCAACAAACGTCAATCTCAGTACTTTTATATCAAAGATTCCAACTCCGCCGATAGGAACAGGTCAAACAACATATTCATATTCAACAGGTACAGAGGGTGGCACTATTATTGATTATGTTTTGGAAGCCACTCTTGAAAATAATAGTAGTGTTTCAACGGAAAGTTTGAGTGCTTTCCCAACGACTTCAGGTATAACCTATTCCCCGACATTTACTTGTGATTCTACCATTCATTACTGTCTCGGCCCGAAGTAATTTCTGGACGCGTTTCCCATGCTATAATTGTATAATGGATTTTGAAACAACATTTATTTTCGGCATATTCGCATTTGTTTTCGGAACAATTATCGGCAGTTTTTTGAACGTAGTTTCATTGCGCTTTAATACAGGTATGGGTGTTAACGGTCGTTCAAAATGTTTTTCATGTGGAAAAGGCCTCGTATGGCACGAACTCATTCCACTTTTCAGTTTTGCAGCACAAAAAGGCCGCTGCAAAAAATGCAGAAGTAAAATCTTGTGGCAATATCCGGTTGTGGAATTTATTTCCGGCGCAATTTTCGTTCTCATTTTTATGAAGTTTCCACCAGTTGATGCCGCAAGTGCGATTACGACTTTGATCTATCTTTTTATAACGACGCTTTTGATTGTCATTACAGTATATGATATCAAACACAAAATAATTCCTGATTCGTTGTCATACACATTTGCAGGTGTCGCTTTTCTCGGTCTATTTTTTGGAAGTGGGGGAGCGGTTAACAGTGGTGTTTCACTTTTCCATATACCACTTCTTATAAATCTTTTGTCAGGACCATTATGTGCCGCACCCTTTGTCATATTGTGGGTCGTTTCGCGTGGGGCGTGGATGGGGCTTGGCGATGCGAAGTTAATGCTCGGCATCGGCTGGACTCTCGGTTTTATCGCGGCGGTTTCATCCCTCGTCTTGGCTTTTTGGATAGGAGCAATCGTTTCTGTGTTATGGATGTTTGTTAGATTCGGCAAAGTCAGAGGGAATTATGAAATTCCATTCGCGCCGTACCTCATTTTAGGCATGTATATAGTGCTTTTTAGCCGAATTTTAGTCATAGATTTGCGGCCAATTCTTGCTATAATAAACATACCATCGTGATCTTGAAAATTTCATGAAAATACGTTCTCTCAAAAAAGACAAAAAAGCCCGCGGATTTACACTCGTTGAATTGATGGTTTCTCTCGCCATCTTTGCGTTTATGACTGCGTTTTTATTGGCGAGGTATGGAACATTTAATCAGGACACACTTCTCACGAATCTCGCGTATGATATGGCTCTTACAATTCGAAGTTCGCAGAGTTATGGTTTGAACGTTCAAAACAGCGCAAATACGCAGGGTTCAATTAGTTGTAATTCGCAGAGTGGATACTTTTTAGGTAGTTCGTGTTTCTATTATGCATACGGGGTTCATTTTGGTGGAACTACGCCGACAAATCAATTTATTTTATTTATCGATTTAAATACCGGTATGACAGGTGCAGGTACATATGTTTCTAATAACACTCCAAGTGAAATTGTAAACACATATAATATGAACCACGGTTATACAATACAAAGCATTTGTGCTGGAACGTCGGATAACTGTCAGCCGTTAACAACACTTGATATTACATTCAAGCGTCCAAATCCGGATGCTATAATTGATGGAACATTAGCTGCAGGAGGACAAGTATCGAATCAGTCGTATGCAAAAATTGTTGTTACAGCAAACAATATAACCCAGAGCGTCGTTGTTCAGGAAACTGGTGAAATATCAATTACGAATTAAATGAAGAAAAAGATTTCACACAATCAAGGTTTTACTCTCATAGAAATTATTGTTTCACTGGCTGTTTTTATTGTTGTCGCAACAATTTCTGTTGGGGCATTTTTGAAAATTCTTACTGCAAATAAACAGTCGCAAGCTCTTGAAACTGCGATGAATAATGCTAATTTTGCTCTCGATTCGATGACGCGCGATTTACGTGTTGGCGAAGATTTTTATTGTTATGATAGTCAAAATGATATTAATGTTACTTCACTTTCTGGAAAGCAAACATGTAATAATAATTCATTTTTAGTAAATGAAAGTCAGTCTCAAAATGCCAATGTTATGCCGGCAATCGCTTTCTATTCGTCACAAACCCCAAGCAGTGGCTGGTCCTGTCCTGGTTCTCCAATTCATATATACCGTTATAATCCCAATAGTGGTCTTATTGAAAAAGCTGAACAGATTTGTGGTTCCGACGGGATTCCTTTAGAGGTTGGTGAGGAAGATACATTTGTTCCACTCACCGATATTAATTTCAATATTCAAACATTCGGTATTGACGTTGATTTTGAGTCATTACCGAATAGCGTATTGTCTCAACCGAAGGTCTTTATTACAATGACAGCAACAGTTGGTTCGAATGCCCAGAATCAGACTACTTTTTCTGTTCAGACAACTGCTTCGGAACGCATAATGAATGGACAATAATATTATATGAAATATTTTCTAGAAAAATCAGGATTCACTCTTATCGAAACAATGGTTGCTGTTGCAATTCTTATGGTTGCTATTGCGGGACCACTCAATATTGCAGAAAAAGGTTTGATTGCTGCTGATAATTCTCGTGATCAGACAATTGCCGCATATTTGGCAGAAGATTTAATGGAATATGTAAAAAATATTCGTGACGATAATATTCTCGCTGGTAATACAAGCGGCACAACATGGCTGACTATGTCTCCTTCAGGGTGCGAAACGGGTTCCTTTTGTACAGCAGAGACTTTTGAGGCAGATTACAATAATCAGTCCAACAATATAAGTGATTGTACAGCTACAACAGTCAGTGCAGATAATATAGGTTGCCAATTATATATTACCCCTAGTGGTTATTATACGTATATTCCTGATGGTAATCAGGCGACTCCATTTTACAGAACGTTTACTATTACTACTCCATCAGGTTTGAGTGGAAATGATGTGAATAATATTAGATTATTGACGGTGCGTGTGTATTGGATGTACGGTACGTTGCAGTATACCTATGTCTTACAGAGCATGATCTTTAATACTCATAGATAAGTATATAAAAATTATATGAATATTTTCAATGTAAAATTACAGAAGAAAGACAAAGGGTATGCTCTTTTGTTTGCGGTTCTCGTTTCCGCTGTTGTTTTAGGTGTCGGTGTTTCCATTTTGAATATCTCTCGAAAAGAATTGTTGTTGACAACCGGTGCTGAACAATCGCAATATGCATTTTATGCAGCAGATACAGGTTATGAGTGTGCTTTGTATCAGGATCTTCAAAACGCTTCGTTTACAAGCACGACTACAGGTTCGAATTTGTTTACTGTTAATTGTGGTGTTACAGGTTCTAGTCCGGCGATATATCCATCAGAGGTCACTGTCTCAGCAGGTCCAGCAGGTGTTAATACAGCTGAGTACGATTATGTTTTTAATGTTCCGGTTTCACAAGTAGGATCATGCGCTGCGATAACAGTGAAAAAAACACTTGATACAAGCTCGAGTACTAATGTGACCGCATCAACGACAGTGTTTTCTGATGGATTCAATGTCGGATGGGAATCGTCACCTGGAGATTGCAATGGATTCAGCATATCAAAAGTAGAACGTGCCCTCGTGGCGAGTTACTAGCAAATTGGTCAACAAATTAGTACTATTTGAGTATGGTCCCAAAATCTGTTACGGAACGACTCGAAAAATTGAAGACAGCGATTGAGAAATATCGCTATGAATATCACGTTCTTGATCGAGCGGGGATTTCCGAGGCAGCTCTGGATTCACTTAAACATGAGTTGGTGGAAATTGAGACGGAGTATCCGGAGTTGGTCACGCCCGATTCTCCATCGCAACGTGTGGCGGGTCAGCCTTTACCTGAATTTAAAAAAGTGAATCACAAGGTTCCACAGTGGTCATTTAATGATGCTTTTTCTTCGGAGGAAATGGTGGAATTCGATGCACGTATGAAGCGATTTTTGAAGGGCAAAACCCCAACCTACACCGCCGAGCATAAAATTGATGGTCTAAAAATTGTAGTCGAATATCGTAGGGGGTTGTTGTATCAGGCGGCGACACGCGGCGACGGTAAAGTCGGCGAAGATGTGACTGAAAATGTTCGGACAATCGAATCGATGCCGCTTAAATTAACTCAAGCTGTCGATATCATCGTTGAAGGTGAAGTTTGGATGCCGAAAAGCCAGCTGACTATTTTGAATAGAGCACGTTTGAAGGCTGGCGAAGAACCGTTTGCAAATCCGCGCAATATCGCGGCAGGTTCGATTCGTCAGCTCGATCCAAAAATCGCGGCCGAGCGTAAATTAAACTCTTTCATTTATTATATTGCGAAATTTTCCGGAAAGTTGCCCGCAACCCAGCACAGTTCGCTCGAATTTTTGCGCGAACTTGGTTTCAAGGTTAACCCGTACTTCAAACATTGCAAGAATATTGAGGAAGTGGTCGCGTACTGGCGCGAATGGCAGAAAAAAATGCCGAAGCAGGATTATTTGGCGGACGGTGTTGTGGTGAAAGTGGATGAGTTGGATTTACAGGAAGCTCTTGGTTATACCGGCAAGGCTCCGCGATGGGGAATCGCTTTTAAATTTCCGGCGGAGCAGGTGACGACGGTTTTGGAGGATATCGTGTTTCAGGTTGGGCGAACCGGTGTGGTCACTCCGGTGGCTCATTTGAAGCCTGTTTCGGTTGCAGGCTCGACTGTCTCGCGGGCGACGCTTCATAATGAAGATGAAATTCGCCGACTCGACGTGCGTATTGGTGATACGGTTATTTTGCAAAAAGCTGGTGATGTTATTCCTGATATTGTTTCGGTTGTTTTAGAGCTTCGGCCAAAAAATTCGAAACCGTTTGTCTGGCCGATGCATGTTGCGGCGTGCGCGATTGACGGCGAGGAAGGTCCTGATGCAGGCCGAATCGAACGCGTCCCCGGCGAGGCGGCGTGGCGTTGCGTCTCCCGCAATTCGTATGCGCAGGTAAAGCGGCGTTTTTATCATTTCGTATCAAAACATTGTTTTGATATTGACGGCTTGGGTCCGAAAATTGTCGACGTTTTACTTGATCAGAATCTGATCACGACATTTGACGATATTTTTACGTTGAAACGCGGTGATTTGCTGGCTCTGCCGCGTTTCGCCGAAAAATCAGTGGACAATTTGCTGGCTTCGGTCGAGAAATCTCGATCGGTGACGTTGCCGCGTTTTTTGGCGGGTTTGTCGATTCCGCAGGTGGGGGAAGAGACGGCATTTGATGTGGCTCGGCATTTCGGGACAATCGAAAAAATCGCCGCGGCGCAGTTTGAAGAAATCGAGATGATTTACGGCGTCGGTCCGGTGGTGGCGCGCGCGGTTTTCGACTGGTTTCGTGTCGCGGCGAACAAAAAATTAATTGCGAATTTGTTGAAGCATGTGAAGATTCAGAGAATGCCGGTTCCGACGGTTTCGGATGCAGCAGGTGCGGCGGGCGGCGTCTCAAATAAAAATTCTGCGGTCGCCGGTAAAACGTTTGTCTTCACCGGAACCATGCCGACCCTCGAACGCATCGCGGCCGAGGAAATGGTGCGTAATTTGGGCGGCAACGCTTCGAGCTCCGTCTCCCAAAAAACCGACTATCTCGTGGCGGGCGAAAATGCCGGCTCGAAACTGGCGAAGGCCGAAGAACTCGGCGTGAAAATCATTGACGAAGCGGAGTTTTTGAGGATGATCGTGTAATATGCTATAGTATTTTTCATTATGAACGGGCATACTCAAATTATTAAAAATCGTTTAACAAAAGCCGTGTCGAATCCAGCCCTCAAAGAAATTATTGCAAAGGATTATTTCTCCACGTTTAATCAATTAGGTATTTCTCAAAGCGAATCAGACAGTATCTCGCAGAAAATTATCAACTATATTGTTGAATCAAAAACTCTTGAGGAAGTGGAAAGCAAAGTCCTTGTTTTATTCAGAGACTCTAAGGTCGGCCAGAAAAACATTCTCGATTTGATTCAGGCGGGCCTTGCCGATAGGGTTAATAAAATTACCTCGCAGGTTGCGCCGTATCTCCGTGGAATTTCCGGAAAAGTTTTTGATTATGGAATGGGTTCCGGTGAAATCTCTCAGAAACTTAATGATGAACTGGGGCTTGCCATTGAAGGAGGGGATGTCAGGGATTTTCGTTCATCAAATGTAACGGTGCCATTTGTTTTGCTTAATGATTCTGAGGGTGCACGCGGAAATATTGTAAATGTACCCGATAAATATTATGAGGCGGCGCTTTTAACAAATGTTATTCATCACGAGAAAGTAAACGAAATAATTCTAAAGGAACTTGACCGGATCGTTGCGAAAAGATTGGTCGTTATCGAGACTGTTCCTGTCGGAAAGACCGCAGAGGAAATTGTCCTGGATCATGAACGCACCTTCGCCAACGATGTATTATGGAATCGTTTTTTTAATAATGCCGACATTCCGGTACCGGGAACGTATGAAACGCCTGAAGATTGGATTAAGCGTTTTGAGGCATTTGGGTGGAAGACCGCGCATTCTGAAGATTTAGGGTTTGACCAGAAATCCATTCGAGATGTCCATCATTTGCTGGTCTTCGAGAGATAATTTATTGTTGGTTCGTCATATTTTTTGTGCTACAATCATCGCATGTCAGCGACGAAACAGGCCGCTTCCGGCTCAACAAAAATCACTGAAAAAGACATAGAAAATCTCGCTAATCTGGCGCGCATTAAAGTCGGTGCGGCTGAGAAAACGCAATTGGTCAAGGAAATTGACTCGATTTTGGCGTATGTGGATACGATAAAAAAGGCTTCGATTGGAGACGGTGCCGCCGAGGATCGCGTCGGTGCGGTGAAAAACGTAGCGCGGTCCGACGATGCGCGCACTCTTTCGCACGAGGATCGCGAACGAATTTTGGTCGAAGTTCCGGATCGCGAAGGCGATTTTGTCGCGGTGAAGAAAATTCTGTAAAAATAGTATGCCGAAAATCGACCTAAAAAATCTGACCATGCAAAAAGCCCACGAATCAATGAAACGTGGTGATTTTACCGCGGTCGAATTGGCGCAGGCGTATTTGGACGTCGCTTCGACGAAAAATCCCGGCATAAATGCGTATCTCGAAATTTACGGCGACGTCATCGAACAGGCGAAAGAAGCCGATGCACGGTTCAAAGCAAAAACAGCAACTCTTTTGACCGGTATCCCGTTTGCCATCAAAGATAATATTTTAATTAAGGGCCGCATTGCCAGCGCTGCTTCGAAAATGTTGGAAAATTATCGTGCTGTCTATGATGCGACGGTTATTAAAAAATTAAAAAAAGAAGGTGTCGTCTTTATCGGTCGCGCAAACATGGACGAATTCGCTATGGGCGGCTCGACGGAAAATTCCGCATTCGGCGTGACGAAAAATCCGTATGATACGACGCGCGTTGCGGGTGGTTCGTCGGGCGGATCGGCTGCGGCAGTGGCGATGGACGGGGCATTGGCGGCTCTCGGTTCGGATACGGGTGGTTCGATCCGCCAGCCAGCTTCGTTTTGCGGACTGGTCGGGTTGAAGCCGACCTACGGCGCAGTTTCGCGAAATGGGGTCATGGCTATGGGTTCGTCTCTCGATCAAATTGGACCTTTTGCAAAAAATGTTGCTGATGCCGAAATTATTTTTAATGCAATTCGGGGTCTCGATCCTCTTGATGGAACGACGATTTCGGGTGGAGAAAGCGTTGTCACTTCGACATATTCTTCAAAAAAGAGCAGCGTTGGCACGAAACCAATCATTGGCGTGCCACGACATTTTCTCGGAGGCGACGGCATCGATAAAACAGTGCTCGAAAATTTTAATGAGTCCCTCGAAAAATTGAAAAAACTTGGTTATGAAATTCGTGATGTCGAATTGCCGAATATTAGTTATTCGTTGGCGGTTTATTATATTGTTATGCCAGCTGAAGTTTCTTCGAACTTGTCGCGATTTGATGGTGTGAAATATGGCTTGCATGTCGATGGAAAAACCGGCATCGATGACTATTTTGAAACCCGAGGCGATGGATTCGGCAGGGAGGTGCGTCGCCGCGTGCTTCTGGGTACATATGTTTTGTCATCCGGCTACTATGATGCGTACTACAATCGCGCAAATGCTGTGCGGCGAATTATCACCGAGGACTTCATCAAAGCTTTCGAAAAAGTTGATATAATTGTAACACCGACGACACCTGCTCCAGCTTTCAAAATCGGAGAGAAAACGGCTGATCCGGTGGCTATGTATTTGGAGGATATTTTCACCGTCACCGCGAACTTGACCGGAATGCCGGCGATGAGCGTTCCGTCGGGTTTTGCGGAAAAGGAAAATGGCACCGGTGTAAAAGTAAAATTGCCGCTTGGTTTACAGATGACGGCGCGACACGGTGACGAGAAAACATTGTTTGAAGTCGGTAAGGCTTTCGAAAGAGAAGCGCGTGGATAATTTTTGTGGATAGATATAAGTATTGCTAATATAATAATAAATAAAAATGGCTGAAGAAAAAGAAGAGGGCGGCGGCGGAGGATGGGGAGTCTCAACTGAGGTCGAGATTTTTATTGCGATTATAGTTGTCATTATTCTTGTACTTTTTTCTGGCGTCTTATCACATGTCTCATGGTTGACTACTCCAATAGTCAATTTTTTCACAAATGGAAAAAATCAGGTTGACGCCACTAACGGATTGAAAACATTTGTCGGAATACTCGTCGGACTTTCGATTCCGGTTTCGCTTATGCTTCTTATTGGTATTGTTCTTTCTGTCGAACGCTTGAAGAAAATTCGCCGAAAAGAGCATGAAATATATAATGCACACGTTGAAGAAGCATATGTTCCACCAGCTTCAGGTGTTGCCGCTCAGACGAATCAAGACAATATTGTTCGATGGCGAAAAATATTAACTATGGTTGATTCAACGAATGAAAATGATTGGCGACAGGCTATTATCGAGTCCGATATCATTTTGGATGAAATTGTTACCGCCGCAAATTATCCCGGAGAGGATTTGGGAACTAAACTTCGTAATTCGACCGAGGCGGATTTTAAAACCGTAAAATTGGCACGCGAAGCGCATTTCATTAGAAATCGAATTGCTCATGACGGTGCGGCTTATCCAGTGAGTCAACACGAGGCAAAACGTGTCATTAATATGTACAAGCAGGTCTTGGAGGAGTTTTACTTCATTTAAAAGCGAGAGCGGGGCACACCACGACGGTCTTGCTTTTTTGTGACAAAATGTTATTATATGCCTCTCCCATAGCGGGGTAGAGCAACGGTAGCTCGTCAGGCTCATAACCTGAAGATTGCCGGTTCGATTCCGGCCTCCGCAACAAGCACGTCAATAATCGATACAAAAAAGCAGAGAGTAGTCTCTGTTTTTTTGTGTTTTGGCGGAATGTAGTAAAAATACACTGCTGTACATTTTGTAAAATTGGTGTCGCAGAACATTATCCACATATTTCATAATTGCGAAACAATGCAACTAGAGAGATAATGAAATTCTATCAGCCAATAGCATATAATATGTTTAAAAATGTAATAAAAAGAGACGGTTCGGAAGTAATTTTCGAATCGGAAAAAATAGCGCGCGCAATTGCCCGCGCTGGAAAGGCAACGGGTGAATTTGACCATGTCGAAGCAGAAAAACTCACAGAAAATGTAGTTTCGACCCTTGTGAAAAAAACCGAAGGCGATCCGGTTCATCGCATACCGCGAGTCGAGGAAATTCAGGATGCAGTCGAGCAGATTTTGATGCGTTCGCGCTTCAAATTGACGGCAAAAGCCTACATTCTTTATCGCGCACAGCATGCAGAGATGCGTGCGTTTGCCACGGCGGCGTCACTCGGCCTCGTCGACAATTATCTCGAAAAACTCGACTGGCAGGTGAAAGAGAACAGTAATATGGGCTATTCGCTCCAGGGTCTCAACAATTACATTTTCTCCGAAGTCAGCAAAACATATTGGCTCAACAAAATTTATCCGAAGGAAATCCGCGCGGCATACGAATCGGGCGATATGCATATCCACGATTTGGGCACGCTCTCTATTTATTGCGTCGGCTGGGATTTGTTGGATCTGATCACCGAGGGCTTCAAGGGGGTTTCGGATAAAATTGAATCCGCTCCGCCGAAACATTTCCGATCCGCTCTCGGCCAGATTGTGAATTTCATGTACACATTGCAAGGCGAAGCTGCCGGCGCAATCGCTTTCTCGAATTTCGATACGCTTCTCGCTCCATTTATTAGATACGACGGTCTGACCGCGGATGAAGTGAAACAGTGCATGCAGGAATTCGTCTTCAACATGAACGTGCCGACACGTGTCGGTTTCCAAACGCCGTTTTCAAACATCACCCTCGATTTGACGCCATCGGTCAACTTCAAAAATACGCAGGTCATGATTGGTGGCAAACCGCAACGCGAAAAATATTCCGAATTTCAAAGAGAGATGGATATTTTGAATACGGCATTGTTTACGGTCATGAGCGAAGGAGATGCCGCCGGACGCGTCTTCACATTTCCGATTCCGACGGTCAATGTCACGAAGGATTTCGATTGGAACAATCCGAATTTGAAGGGACTTTGGGATATTACTGCGAAATACGGCGTGCCGTACTTCAGTAATTTCGTCAATTCCGACATGAAGCCGGAAGATACGCGTTCGATGTGTTGCCGTTTGCGTCTCGATTTGCAGGAGCTCGACCGTCGCGGCGGGGGACTTTTTGGAGCGAATGCCTTGACCGGTTCGGTCGGCGTCGTGACGATCAATATTCCGCGTCTTGGATATATGGCTCGAAATAAGGCTAAAACGGCAGAGGAAGCCAAGGAAAAATTCCTGAAACTTCTGGTGGAGAAAATGGATATCGCGCGGGAGAGCCTCGAAATCAAACGTAAAATGATCGAGCGACTGACCGACGCCAATTTGTATCCGTACACCAAATTTTATCTGAGAAAAATAAAAGAAAGCTATGGCGAATATTGGAAAAATCATTTCTCGACGATCGGTTTGGTCGGATTGAACGAAGCGGCTATCAATCTGATCGGACGCGATATCGGTTCGGCCGATGGTCAGAAATTCGCTGCGGAAGTTCTCGACTTCATGCGTCAGAGGCTCGTTTCGTATCAAAAGGAAACCGGCAATCTGTATAATTTGGAGGCGACGCCGGCGGAGGGCACGGCGTATCGTTTAGCGTTGAAGGATAAAAAACTATATCCGGACATTATTGTGGCGAATGAGGCGGAATTCGCGAAAGGTGCCCAGCCGTTTTATACGAATTCGTCGCATGTGCCGGTCAATTACACAGATGACATTGTCGAATTGCTTAATATTCAGGATAATCTCCAGACGAAATATACCGGCGGCACGGTCATCCATTTGTTTCTCGGCGAGCGCATTGCCGATCCGTCCGCTGTGCCGGCTCTCGTGAAAAAAATCTGCGAAAATTATCGTCTGCCGTATTTCACCTTGACGCCAACATTCAGCATTTGTTCGTCGCACGGATATGTCAAAGGTGAAAACCGTCTCTGCCCGACATGCCACAAGGAATGCGAAGTATATTCCCGTGTTGTAGGTTACCTGCGTCCTGTCAGCCAGTGGAATGAAGGCAAGCAGGCTGAATTTTCAATGCGGCAGAAATTCACGCCGGAATTCATCGAAGTCAGCGGGGCTCGGGTCGAGGCCCTGACGGTCACTTCAACCGATTCCTCGGCATAATTGTGCCATGTATGAAATTCGGCGGGCTCGAGAAAATCACACTCATTGATTATCCGGGGAAAATTGCGTGCATGGTGTATACCATCGGCTGTAACTTCCGCTGTCCATATTGCCACAATCCGGAACTCGTCGACGAAACAGTTGAAAACACAATTTCGGAGAGAAAAGTTTTGGAATTTCTAGACGGACGGCGCGCAATGCTCGACGCCGTTGTCGTCACCGGCGGCGAGCCGACCATGCACGGTGAGGCCCTGTTGCGTTTCCTCAAAAAAGTCAAAGCGAAAGGTTTTTTGGTCAAGCTTGATTCAAACGGCACTAATCCGGGCGTTTTGAAAAAAGCGATTGACGGAAAATTGGTCGATTATATCGCCATGGACATTAAATCGCCGATGTCGAAATATGCGCAGGTCGTGGCCCGGCCGGTCGATGTGGCCGCAATCCGCGCGAGCATCAAGTTGTTGATTTCTTCGTCCGTCGATTATGAATTTCGCACAACGATTATAAAAGCATTATGCACGCCGGAGGATATCGAGGAAATCGGCCGCGAAATCAGCGGCGCGCAGCGATATTTTCTTCAAAAATTCGTTTCGACGAAATTGCTCAATCCGCAATTTTTGAAGAAAGTCACGTACAGCGACGCGGAGTTCGAGATTTTCCAGAAAAAAATGAATACATATGTCATATATTGCGGAATCAGATAAAAAACTAAAATTTACGAAAAAAAATAAAAAAATAGCTCGCGCCGTCTATCTTGATCATGCGGCGTCGACACCGATTGACAGGTCGGTTCTTTTGAAGATGCTTCCATATTTCGGCGCGGGATACGGCAATCCGTCGTCGATGCATTCCTCCGGTCGCCGTGCAGGTCAAGCTATTACCCGTGCACGACAAGAAGTTTCCGACATTCTCGATTGTTTACCCGAGGAAATCATTTTCACTGGCTCAGGTACTGAATCGGACAATTTAGCGTTGCGTGGAGTGGCACATGCTTACCGTCATGTCGGCGATCACATCATCATTTCAGCAATCGAACATAAGGCGGTAATAGAATCTGCGAAATTTCTTGAAAAAGAAGGCTTTAGGGTAAGTATTGCTCCGGTTACTGAATATGGTTTTATTAATATTCCTGCATGTGTCGCGCTTATTACCGAAAAAACGATTTTAATTTCGATCATGTATGCAAATAATGAAATCGGAACAATTGAACCGATACGCGAATTATCAACAGCAATTCGCACATGGCGGATGGAGAACGGCAATCGTTCATTTCCATTTTTTCATACCGATGCATGCCAAGCTGCTGGATTTTTGTCATTGAATGTCAATGAACTCGGTGTCGATTTGATGTCGATAAATGGCTCGAAAATATACGGTCCAAAAGGCATTGGCATTTTGTATAAAAAAAGAGGCATCAGTTTGTTTCCGATAGTGGTCGGTGGCGAGCAAGAGAAAAATCTGCGCGCCGGAACGGAGAGTGTCGCGCTCATCGTTGGTTTTGCAAAAGCTTTATGCCTCGCCGACAGTTTGAAGGAAACCGAAAGCGCCCGTCTGATTGAACTTCGCGATTATTTTTTTGAAGGCCTGTTGCGTTCGATTCCCGGATCTATTAAAAACGGTCATCGTATGATGCGTTTGCCAAATAATGTTCATATTTCCATTCCGAATATCGAGGGTGAGTCAATTCTCCTTATGCTCGATAAATTAGGAGTCGAAGCTTCGACGGGTTCAGCGTGTTCCGCATATGATTTGAAACCGTCGCACGTACTGCTCGCTATTGGCCAGACTGCCGAATTTGCGCATGGCAGTATTCGTTTTTCAATGGGTAGAAGCACAACAAAAGCCGATATTGATTATGTTTTATCGGTATTTCCGTCTGTTGTACAACAATTGTTGGGGATTTCTTCGCTTGTTGCGACTATCAAGCCGCGCCACGCTTCTGTCACTGTAAAAATTTAAAAATCATGAAAAAACAAAAAATAAAATCGCAAAAACAGAAAAATATTTCAATAAAAAATATGAAATTGTGTGATGTCGAAGATTGGCTGTACAGCGATATTGTGAAGGACCACTTTTTCAATCCGCGCAATATTTTACTTGATGAAACAAATTATGTTGCTGATGGTGTTGGTGTTGTAGGTTCTCCTGCGTGTGGCGATATGATGGCGGTATGGATAAAGGTCGATCCGAAAAGCAAATGCATTACTGAGTGCAAATGGCGAACGTTTGGATGTGCTTCGGCGATTGCATCGACATCAATGATGTCGGTCATGGCTACCGAAAATGGCGGTATGACGCTCGCACGAGCAAAAAGGTTGTCTCCAGAAGAAATCATCGAACGACTTTCTGGTTTACCAAATCGGAAATATCACTGTTCGGTTCTCGGACAAAACGCTTTGCGTGAAGCCATCGAGGATTACCAAAAAACGATGTATGAAAATAATATGAATATGAAATGAGCGAAGAAATACGAAAAACATATCGGGTTGTGGAAAAAGTAGCGGAGGCACCGTCTGTATTTACGCTCAAACTTGTGATTGATGATTGTTTGATGAAGGATTTTATCCCATCGTATCGTTCCGGACAATTTATTAATGTATATTTTCCGGAGTTTGGAACTCCTGAAGGGAAGTCGTACAGTATATCGAGCGCTCCGTCGGAGAAAACGCTCAATATTACGGTGAAGGTGATTGGTCAATTTTCAAATAGACTCTGTGCACTTGGAAAAGGTGATATGATCACGGCATCATTGCCGTATGGTTATTTTTATAGCGAGTCGGATGATACAGAGCTTGTTATGATCGCTGGAGGTATTGGTATTGTTCCGTTTCGAAGTATGATTATTGATGCGAGTGTCCGCACTCCGAATAGAAAATTGAGGTTGTTTTGCAGTTATCGCGCGGCCGCCGACATCATTTTTAAAAAAGAACTCGACGCGTTGTCGGCGGCCGCGCTCTGCGACTTCAAGGTTTTCTATTTCGTCACTCGTGAAGAATCCCATGATTCGACAATTATTTTCGGTCGAATATCAGTCAATGATATCATCGGCAATGCCAAAAAAGATCGTAAAAACATAGCCGGAAGAGAATTTTTCATGTGCGGATCTATTGAATTTGTTGGTAGTTTTTGGAAAAACCTTCACAAGCAGGGCGTGCCCGAGAAAATGATGTGTACT
>Ga0302280_1000823_pt1 | contig 26987 bp, 25 predicted proteins | sample III_Fen_E1_1_FD_198771 | JGI IMG/M metagenome (GOLD analysis project Ga0302280, IMG submission 198771) | Peat permafrost microbial communities from Stordalen Mire near Abisko, Sweden - III_Fen_E1_1 | ecosystem: Environmental > Terrestrial > Soil > Wetlands > Permafrost | place: Sweden: Abisko... | reverse complement strand
AAGCTAGGGATTTTCCACAACTTCAGGTTTACCTAATGTACGGTGGCAATTTAGGCCGTAGGGAAATCACCGAAGAACTTTGCCAGAGTTTGTGCCGCTATCCGAGAAGGAGTTTTAATCAGACATATTTTGGAAACCCGGGATTAACACTGGAAGAGTATCAACGATTCGAAGCGGCTTGGAAGGCGACACAGACAGATTGCAAGTCTTCCAGCTAACAACAACCTTCGGTGTTCGCGCCGACACAGGCACGACCAACCGCACACCGCCCGCCGCAACCCGGCCCGGAAGGAGACAGTCATGGCTCAACAATAACGAATCACCAACCTAATCATCGACGATAAGTTGGTGATTTTTCTTTTGTGTTTATTCCACTTATTTTTTAGAGTCAGACCCTAATTTTTATTAAAATGTGTTATAATCAAGCTATGTTTAAGACCATAGGACATCAAAAACAAAAGGATTTTCTTGCTAAAATGCTTGAAAGCCAAAAGAACTCCCAGAAAATCTCTCAGAGTTATATGTTTGCAGGTCCTTCCGAAATCGGTAAAAAGACTTTAGCAATCGAATTTGCCAAAGCTTTAATCGACACAGAAAAAGAATATCATCCGGATATTATCATCTCCGACGCCTCAAACATGAATGTCGCGCAGATGCGTGAACTTTTGAACACTTTAACACTGTCTCCTTTTTCGGCAAGTAAGAAAGTCGCAATTATCGACAACTTTGAAAAGGCTAGTAAAGAAGTTTCCAATGCCTTACTCAAAACGTTAGAGGAACCAAATGATTCCACAGTCATTATTTTAATCACTTCAAATTATAAAAAGGTTTTACCGACAATTGTATCTAGATCACAGCTTTTGCATTTTGGCAGATTGAGTGACGAGGAAATCGCCATACTATATCCCAAAGTTAAAAATCCAGAAATCTTCGCCGGGAAAATCGGCAGGGTGGCTCGTTATGCCGCCGATAAAAAGTATACGGAATTTTTTGATGCGGCAATCGATAAATATAATCAGTTGAAAAATACTGTTGTCGCCGAGAGATTGCTACTAATAAAAAATCTGACTGACATGGAAGAAGACGAACTCGCTGAAATCTTGAGCATTTGGTTGGAATCGGAATACTCAAAAAAATCAGATGTGATTTCCAGGACAAAAAATATTTCTGTCTTGGTCAAAGCTTATGACAGTCTGGAATCAAACATGAATCGCAAATTGATTTTACAAAAAGTTTTCTTGGAGCTGGGTGTAGTATAATTTTGCGATAAGTGGACTATAACAAAAATTTTTATTGAATAAACAAAAACATGCAAAATAAATTCATTGTAGACAGGTTTCCTAAGCTGAATCGTTTCCCCAAAATTCTCGTGGTCTTGTTGGCGCTGCCTCTTCTTGCCGCTTCCTGCTCAACTTCTACATCTAATCAAAGCAACGTTAAAGGAGTCTTGAAAACAGTTGATGGCGGACAGACTTGGATTGTCTCCAACGCTATTGCCAGCTCGACCAGTAGCATAGCAGGCTTGGATGTTTCCGATATGGCCTTTGACGCTTCCAATAATCAAACGATTTATTTATCTTCGACCGATTCCGGTTTATGGAAGACTACGGATTCCGCCCAAACTTGGAAGCAGATTCTTTCAAAAGTTACTGTCTACGATTTTTATGTCGTCCCACAAAATAATAATGACATTTATGCGGTTGGAATTTATGACAGTCATGGAAAAGTCATCGAATCGCAAGATGCAGGAGTTTCTTGGCACGAGCTTTACAATGAAAGCGGTCAGCTGAATTCCGTGAACACGATTGTCGCTGATCCTAATAATCCGCAGATCGTCTTGGCCGCACTGAATGACGGAACCTTAATGAAGAGCATCGATGGCGGATTGAGCTGGCTAGTTCAATATAATTTTAATAATCAGACTTTAAAGCTTAGATATGATTCCGCGCACAACCTATATATGTTGCTCAAGAATAACGGGATTTATGAAAGCACAGATAACGGTCAAACCTGGAATTCTGTGAGCAAAGCCCTTACTGATTTATCAGTCTATAATACCAGCACTCTGCGTGTAGAGACTGTCTCGTCTTTTATAAAATTTGCCTTAGATCAAAATACTCCCGGCGTGATTTACACGACTACTTCCAAGGGATTATATAAAACCACGGATAACGGCAAAAATTGGGCTTTTCTGAGTTTGCCGGTAGACCACAGTGGACAGTTACCTAGGGCAATTGCTACAGATAATGGTGGCATGGTAGCATATACTAGCATAGGCGGAACGATTTATCGTTCTATCGATGGCGGACAAAGCTGGCAAACCCAGGAGACACCAACGACTTACGCGATAAATAAAATACTTATTGACCCGCAAAAAGACACGACTATGTACGCTGGAATCATACAAACTAAATAATAAACTTAACCTTTTATATTATGGAAATAGATAAACAACAATTCGAAAAAGCGATAGAACATCTTAAGCAAGAACTAAGCTCTTTGCGTATAGGACGAGCATCAACCGCGTTGGTTGATAATATTACTATTGAATCATATGGCTCAAGAATGCCAATCTCTCATGTTGCATCAATCAACGTTACCGATGTCAGGACTTTGACTATTCAGCCGTGGGACAAATCAAACATGGCAGCAATCGAAAAGGCGATACAGACTTCGAATATCGGATTGAATCCAGTGAATGACGGTGTGGCTATCCGTTTGAACATCCCACCGATGACAGAAGAACGACGCAAAGAAATGGTTAAGGTCGTCGGACAATTAGAAGAACAAGCCAGAGTCTCGGTCCGTAATGTGCGCGAAGAAATCATCAAAGAAGTCAAAAAGCAAGAAGATGATAATCTAATGACCAAAGATGATGTGGATGATTTCAAAGCGACATTGCAAGAAGTCATTGATAGCTTTAACGAAAAAATTAAGGAAGTCGCCGCTGCTAAAGAAAAAGAAATTCTAACGGTATGATTTTTATCTCTATCATCGTATTTATAATAATGATTGCCGTCCTCGTGATAACACACGAGTTCGGCCATTTTATAGTTGCTAAAAAAGCGGGAATGAAAGTGGAGGAGTTTGGATTCGGTTTCCCTCCAAGAATTTTTGGTATCAAAAAAGGCGAAACATTATATTCTATCAATTGGATTCCGCTTGGCGGGTTCGTCAAGATTGTCGGTGAAGACAATACCGAGCACAGTGATCCACGCAGCTTTGTGAACAAAGGATTCTGGTGGAAGTTCGCGACATTGATTGCGGGGATATTTATGAACTTTGTCTTGGCATGGGTTTTGTATTCCATCGGTGGGGTCGTCGGTTTGCCGGCTGAATATAGCCCTGGAGATCAAGTGCCAGCACATGCGGTTTTGCATTCACAGGGTGTGACTATCACTGACATCGAAAAGAATTCTCCAGCGAATAAGGCAGGAATTCTATCGGGTGATATTGTCCTTAATGCCAACGGAAAAAGTTTTGACACCGCAACAAATCTGGTCGCATACTTAAAAACACAAGACGGTAGCACAATCAGTTTCTTGCTCCAGAGACAGGGTAAACAGGTAACAGAAAATGTACAATCTTTAGCTAACCCGCCAGCAGGCAGTGGAGCTGTCGGAATTGGTATATCCGACGTTGGTATTCTTAGATATAAGTGGTATGCAGCGCCGTGGTTTGGCCTACAACAGACTTATTACATAACTACCTCTACAATTAGCGGTTTGTATGGTTTAATTCGCTCAGGAGAAGGGTTATCAAGTCTTGGTGGGCCAGTAAAAATCGCTCAATTGACTGGTGAAGTCACCAGACTAGGTCTGGGTTATGTCATTCAGTTTACGGCCTATTTATCCGTGAATTTGGCGATACTAAATATTATTCCATTCCCAGCCTTAGACGGCGGTAGAATACTTTTCTTGCTTATTGAAAAGATCCGTCGCAAGCCAAATAATCCTAAAATTGAAGCGATGGTTAATACGATTGGCTTCCTCGTGCTTTTGGCCTTGATCGCATTAATTTCTATTAAGGATGTAGGTTCGATATTACATAAATAAGATTTAAAATAGGAAATACGATAATGGATAAAATCGAGAAAAAAATAACTCCAAGAGAACAGGATTTTTCGCAATGGTATCTTGATATAATTGATGCTGCAGATATGGCCGAGCATTCTCCTGTTCGAGGATGCATGGTAATCAAACCATATGGATATGCCATATGGGAAAAAACGCAGAATATTTTAAATGAACAATTTAAAAAATCAGGAGTCAAAAATGCTTATTTCCCGATGTTTATTCCAGAACGTTTTTTAAAAAAAGAAGAAAGTCATGTTGAAGGGTTTGCTCCCGAAGTCGCAGTAGTTACGCGAGCTGGCGGAAAAGATTTAGATGAACCCTTAATAGTCCGTCCAACTTCAGAAACTATTATTTATGATACATTTTCTCGTTGGATAAAATCATACAGAGATTTACCATTATTGATTAATCAGTGGGCGAATGTTGTACGATGGGAAATGAGAACAAGATTATTCTTGAGAACGACTGAATTTTTGTGGCAGGAAGGTCACACTGCTCATTCAACAGAAGAAGAAGCTGATAGTCGTGCTCGTATGATGTTGGATGTTTACAAAGATTTCGCTGAAAATTATATGGCTATTCCGGTTGTGCCTGGTGTAAAATCAGAATCAGAAAAATTTGCTGGAGCATTACGAACATATTCTATCGAGGCTATGATGCAGGACGGTAAAGCTTTGCAATTTGCTACGTCTCATAATCTTGGACAAAACTTTGCAAAAGTATTTGATGTGCAATTTTTGGATGAGAATAACACACAACAATACGTTTGGCAGACTAGTTGGGGTTTAAGCACTCGTACTATTGGCGGATTAATCATGGTTCATAGCGATGATAAAGGTTTAGTTCTACCACCAAAGATTGCTTCTATACAAGTTATAATCACAACTGTCGGTGTCAAAGAAGATAACAAGAACATGCTTGATATCAAAGCTAAAGAGCTTTGTGATGAATTATCTACTGCTGGTATTTTAACAGAAGTAGATACTAGCGATTCTCGTCCTGGCGAAAAGTTTTATGAATGGGAGAAGAAGGGTGTACCTCTCAGAATTGAATTGGGTCCAAAAGATATTGCGAACAATTCAGTTACTTTAGCTCGCAGGGATAATGGAGAAAAGTCATCTGTCGCACTTACTGATTTGAAAGATCAAGTTGCTAAAATCTTAGATCGAATACAACAGAATCTTTATCAAAAAGCCCTTGATTTACGTTTGAGCCGGACAAAGAGTGTAAATACATGGGAAGATTTTATAAAAGAGATTAAATCTAATAATTTTGTTATGGCGCATTGGTCTGGTGATGCAGATGTAGAAGCAAAAATAAAAGAAGAGACTGGCGCAACTATACGATGTATCCCTTTTGACCAACCAGAGGAAGAAGGGGTGTGTATATACAGTGGTAAACCTTCGAAAAAGCGAGTATTGTTTGCTTCGGCATATTAGTGTAAAATAAAGAGCACGGTTTTAAAGAATCAATTTACAGACAGGAATAAACTAAATGGCTTTTTTTGATCCTCTATTTGCAAGATTCAGCAAAGATATTGGCATAGACTTAGGTACTGCCAATACTTTGGTGTATGTGCGCGAGAAAGGCATTGTCATCAACGAGCCTTCGGTCGTCGCGCTGAACACAAAAACTAAACAGATTTTAGCTATCGGTAACGAAGCCAAACTGATGGTCGGTAAGACACCGCCACATATCGTCGCCACTCGTCCATTAGTCGATGGCGTTATCTCTGACTTTGAAATTACCGAGCAGATGCTTAGGTACTTTATCGACAAAGTTCATCAAAAGACTTATTCTTTTTTGCGCCGTCCACGCGTGGTCATCGGTATTCCTTCTGGCGTCACCGAAGTCGAAAAGCGCGCCGTGCAAGACGCTGCGATAAACGCTGGAGCAAGGCAGGCATTTCTGATTGAAGAACCTATGGCTGCCGCTATCGGCGCGCGATTGCCGATTCAGGACGCAGCAGGAAGTATGATCGTCGACATCGGCGGAGGTACTGCCGAAATCGCCGTTATCTCTTTAGGCGGTATTGTCATTTCCAGAAGCATCCGAGCTGCTGGCGACAAACTCAATGAAAATATTATTCAATATGCCCGTGAGAGATTTAATTTACTCTTAGGTGAAAGAACTGCCGAAGACGTAAAAATAAAAATCGGTTCAGCTCATGTTTTAGATGAAGTTTTGACTACGGAAATGCGCGGACGTGATTTGGTTACAGGATTACCAAAAGAAGTTGTTGTTAATGATACGGATATTCGCGAAGCAATTATGCCGACTGTAAAAGTTATTGTAAATAATATTAAGAGTGCGGTAGAGGAAACTCCTCCTGAATTGATTGCCGATCTCATGACCCGTGGAATTACATTAGCTGGTGGCGGAGCACTGCTTCGTGGTCTAGACAAATTGATCCAAGAACAGACGCAGATGCCTGTATTCATTGCCGATGATCCTTTGACCGCGGTCTGTCGCGGAACCGGTGTTGTCGTCGAGGATCTCGAGCGCTTAAAGGAAGTCTTAATTAATTCATCATATGATGCTTCGCCGTTAGGCTAGCGACTCATCATCGTTAGGCTAGAAAATGGACTTTATATATTCAAAGCATTTTAAATATCTGATAAGCGTACTTGTGATTGTAGTTTTGCTTACAGTTTTTCATAGTTTTGGTTGGGTTGAACCGGTGGAAAGTGTTTTAGTTGAAATTCCTAGGCCATTAGTTGCGGTTATCTCTTCAACTGGCAGGGGAGTTGGTTCTTTCTTCGGAACTTTTTCTTCTATCAGTAATTTAAACAAACAGAATGCGGTTTTGGCAAATTCTGTAACCAATCTTCAGGAACAAATTTCTTCTTTTCAAGAAGATAGGCTTGAGAATCAGTTATTAAAACAAGAATTAGATTTTCGCGCCACTTCACAGCTAAAATTTCTTTCCGCAAATGTCATAGGTAAGGATCCTAGCGGTCTTAGCCAATCAATAATTATAAATGTCGGTAGTCATGATGGTGTTGTGTCTGGTGATGCGGTGGAGGCACAAGGTGTTTTTGTTGGTGTGGTCACGGAGGTCTCGAATCTTAATTCAAAAGTACTGCTTATAACTGATCCTCAAAGTTCAATCGACGCAGAAGTCACCAGCAACGGTGATAAAGGAGTCTTGCGCGGCTCTTATGGTTCTGGCATCAGTATTGAGATGATTTCTCAAACTTCATCTTTAACTTCCGGTGACCGTGTGGTTACTGCAGGTCTCAGCGGAGAGGTTCCGCAAGGACTGTTGATAGGCACTATTGGAGATATTCAAACTGGCAAAAATCAATTGTTGCAAGGTGCTTCGGTTGTGCCTAGCGTTGATCTGAAAAATTTAATTTTTGTTTCTGTAGTACTCAAATGATCCGCTTTCTATCAAGATGTATATTGGTTCTGGTGCTTTTTTGTTTGGAATTGGTTATTCCACAACCTTGGCATGCGGCTCCCGACCTCCTTCTTTTGCTGGTCGTCTTCTATTCTTTCCGCGAAGATACTATGTCCTATGTTTGGATCGCTTTCTTTGGTGGCCTGCTCATGGATACCTATTCCAGATCAGCATTCGGCACTTATATGATTTCTTTTTTGATTGTCGCCATGCTCATACGTGCTTCTATCAGTACGCTCTTCCGTTCCGAGACCACCTCGATAATATATATGGCTGTCGTAATCACAATTGCGGATTTGCTGACGGTAGCTATAATATATGCTTATAGTTCGATAGCTATCCATTGGGATAAATCTGCGGTGGTAATTTCTCCAATTTATATAAATTTAAAAATTTGGCTGGATCTCATCCTGAACATATTATTAGCTGGTCCAATTTATCTGTTAGTCGAATCCATGGAAGATTATCTGAATAAATATTTTAGACGTTCATCGAATTTAATGTAATTTAATTTTAGACAATGAATCCATTTTCTTCTTACAATTCAAAAAAATATAAAGCCGAAGGCAGGGGCCGTCCTAGTATGGATTGGGAAGAAGGCGCTTTTGATAATGGAGAGGATAATGCCGATGATTATTATGAGGGTCATAGCAATAGCCACAGATATTGGATAATTTCGTTATTTACTGTCACGGTATTCTTTTTTCTTTTTGCCAGAATCTTTTTCTTGCAAGTCATCAAGACTAGCTACTATAAAGTTTTAGCCGAAGGTAATCATATCCGCAGCCAGGCAATCTTAGCGCCTCGCGGAATCATCTATGATTCTCAAGACGAAGCTTTGGTGCAGAATATACCTAATTTTGAATTGGATTTAAGTAAGATAGATTTGCCCAAAGATTATACAACAGAGGTGCAAAACCTATCTTCTCTCTTTAAAGTAGATCCATCGGTAATAGAGAATGCAATCAAAGCAGTTCCGACGAATACATATCAGGAGTACACAGTCATACCGTCTTTGGATAAGAATGCCGTAGTCGTCTTTGAATCAAAAATAAATGACTTTCCTGGTTTTAGCGTAGAGAATGATCCAGTCAGACAATATGTCGATCCTGATATTTTTGCTCATCCTATCGGATATACCGGGAAGATAAATGCCGACGAGCTGCTGAAGAATCCAGATTATCTGTTAAACGATTATATAGGCAAGAGTGGTTTGGAATCAAGTTACGAAAAATATTTGCGCGGTACTAACGGTCAGCACCAGACTGAGGTTGATGCCAGTGGTAATATGCAGGCTGATTTGGGGGATGTGCAGCCACAACCTGGTAACAACCTATATCTGAATATCGATGCCGGTCTGCAACGTTTTCTATATCAGGACATTATTGCCAAGAATGGTAATAAGAAAGCTGCCGCAGTCGCTGTCGATCCTAGGACTGGTCAAATTTTGGCTTTAGTCAGTGTTCCTGGCTTTAATAGTAATCTTTTTTCCGCTGGAATTTCTCAGCAAGATTATTCTAAACTTGCGAACGACCCAGCTCAGCCGCTATTCAACAGAGTCATATCGGGAATTTATCCTCCAGGCTCAACAATCAAGCCAGTTGTAGCTTCTGCGGCCTTGCAGGAAAATGTAATTTCTCCAACGGCAAAGATAGACGATAACGGTGATTTGGTCGTTGGTGCTTTCCATTTTCATGGATGGAAGGCTGGTGGTTTGGGTATGATGGATATGCGTACGGCAATAGCCATGTCTTCGGATATATATTTTTATACAGTCGGTGGAGGTCAGACTAAATTAGGAATTGCAGGATTGGGAATAACCAAGATTGCAAAGTATTATGCCTTGTTCGGAATGGGCCAAAAGCTTGGTATCGATGTTCCAGGGGAATCGGCTGGTTTGATCGGTAGCCCAGAAGAAAGAGCACAAAGATTATCTGATCCAGCGGCTCAAAAATGGTATTTAGGGGACACCTATCACGAGTCTATTGGGCAAGGAGATATGGAAGTTACTCCTTTACAGGATGCGATGTGGATAGCCACTGTTGCCAATGGAGGTACTTTGTATCAACCTTATGTTGTAGATAAGGTTGTAGGACAGAATGGTAATGTAATTTTACAGAATAAGCCCACAGTCATACGCAGCGGATTCATCGATCCAAAGAATATAGCAGTCGTTCAAGAGGGTATGAGACAGACAGTCACATCCGGTACAGCAACTGCTTTGAAAAGTCTGCCGGTAACTTCTGCCGGGAAAACCGGTACGGCGCAATTCGACTCGGCTGTTCCAGGTTCGACCCACGCTTGGTTTGTAGCTTATGCCCCATACGAAAATCCTCAGATAGTCATAGATGTACTGATTGAGGCCGGTGGAGAAGGTAATGCTGCTGCTGAGCCTGTCGTTAAAGATGCTTTGAACTGGTGGGCGCAAAATCGTTATCTTAAAAATACGAAAGCCGGTGAGACTCCGGTGGAAAATAGTCCAGTAAAAAATAACTAAAAACCATGATAATAGACGGAAGAAAAATTTCCCAGGAAATATTAGAAGATTTGAAAAATGAAGTCAGCAAACTTTCTTTCAAACCTCTTTTAGTTGACGTTGTCGTCGGTTCTGACGCAGTTACTGAATCCTATGTTTCTATCAAATCAAAACGTGCGGAAGAGATCGGTTTAGAATTCCAGAAAGTTTGTTTTCCGGAAACCATAACGGAATCCGAACTTATAACGCAATTATTGGATTTGCAAAAAAGATCCGATGTAGCTGGATTGCTGATCCAACTGCCGTTGCCGGCAGGAATAGACGCAAATAAAGTTATTAGTTTTATCAATACCGATCTGGACGTGGATGGCTTGACCCCGGAAAATATTGGATTGATGGTCAAGGGCACTCCAAAATATCTGCCAGCGACCGCGGCAGCAATCATGGAAATTCTTGATCGTTGTAATATCGATTTATCCGGAGAATCTGTTCTAGTTGTCGGATCAGGGGACTTAGTAGGAAAACCAATCTCATTTATGTTGATGAACAGACAGGCAACAATTACTATCGCTAATAGCCAGACCCACAATCTGTCAGAGTTGGCTAAATCAGCAAAGATTATTATTTGTGGAGCCGGTTCGCCGAATATCATCACAAAAGATATGGTTTCAAAAGATACTGTTGTCATAGATGCTGGTGCTGCCGAGTCGGACGGAAGCATAACTGGTGACGCTGACTTTGAAAATATCAAGGATATTGCCTTGTTCATAACTCCTGTGCCCGGAGGAGTCGGCCCAGTGACCGTAGCCATGCTCCTAAAAAACACTGTTATATCAGCCAAAAAGATAGCCATCAGCAGGAGTTCATAAGCCTTTGACATAAACCCATAATTTCTATAATATTATGCAGACAGAGATTCTTTTATAGAAATCTCTTAAATTTTTAATAGATCATAAAAAGGATCTGATTTCTAAAACTATTTAATAACGGTTTAGAACAAAAAATATGAGCCAGAAAAAATACTTGATGACCCAAGAAGGTTTGGATAAGTTGAACGCTGAATTGAACACGCTTATCACCGATAGACGCAAAGATATCATCGAAAGAATACAAGAAGCAGTTTCTCATGGTGATCTTTCCGAAAATGCTGATTATGCCCAAGCCAAAGAAGAGCAATCTTTTACAGAAGGACGTATTCAAGAAATTGAAGAGATGCTCAAGAATATTGAGTTGATCGATACCAATCATAAGCACGCTAATGTCACTATCGGTTCAACAGTCGTCGTTATCGTCGGAAGCGATGATGAAAAGAGCGAACGCAAATATACAATAGTCGGTTCAAACGAAGCGAATCCTGCGCAAGGGAAAATCTCTAATGAATCATTAGTGGGCAAGATGCTCATAGGCCGAAAAGCCGGAGATGAATTTTCAGTACAGGCTCCCGCTGGTGATGTGAGCTATAAAATCAAATCGATAGCTTAAAGTCTATAATTATATTATTGGTCGAGCACGGTATCCCGTGCTCGATTTTTGTTTTTACAGGAGTTTGAGCACTTTTTATTTAATTTATGCTATAATTCAGGCATCATTTAACAGTTTTAGACAGACAAACATGGCAGAACGCATAGAAGACATAATTTCATTTCGCAAAAAAAAGCTTGAAGCCATTATCGCTTTGGGTATAGATCCATATCCTTCCACAACCGCCAGAGATCATCAGATTTCTGAAGCAGTTTTAGGTTTCGACGATCTTTCGGCGCAAGCTCAGAAAATAACTTTAGCCGGACGCATCCGCAGTATGCGTGGCCAGGGTAAAGTCGCTTTTTATGATATAGAAGATCCTTCTGGAAGAATCCAATTCTTTTTCAAAGCTGATACTCTCGGCGATTCCTATACGCAATTGGACTATTTTGATATCGGTGATTTTATCGAAGGAACAGGAACTTTGTTCTTAACAAAAACCGGTGAGAAAAGTTTGAAGATTGAGTCCTTTAAGATTCTTTCGAAATCTTTGCGCCCATTGCCTAGCGAATTTTATGGATTGGAAAATCAGGAATTGCGATTGCGCAAAAGATATCTTGATTTGATAATGAATCCAGAAGTCAGAGAAATGTTCATCAAGAAGACTGTTTTTTGGCAGAGCATTCAAGACTTCCTTAAGCAATCAGGATTTTTGCAAGTTGAAGCTCCAGTTTTGGAGCCTATTCCAGGTGGGGCAGAGGCTGAACCTTTTGTGACTCATCACAATGCTTTGGACCGTGATTTCTATTTGAGAATTTCTTTGGAACTCCCTCTGAAAAAACTTATAGTCGGCGGTTACGAAAAAGTCTTTGAGATCGGCAGGGTTTTCCGCAACGAAGGAATCGATACCGAGCACCTCCAAGATTACACAGCCATGGAGTTCTATTGGGCGTATGCTGACTTTGAACAAATGATGAAGCTTGTCAGAAAACTTTATCAGCATGTCATAGAAAAGACTTGCGGATCTTTGAAGGTCCCATATCAAGGGAACGAAATCGATTGGTCAGGGGATTGGCAGACCTTTGATTATTTTGAGCTGTTCAAAAAATATACAGGTATAGATTTGGCGACTGCCGGTACGGAACCGGAGTTAAAGGCTTATGCCCAAGCAAACGGAATTCGATACGAGGAGTTTGCCGCTCGCGGTAGATTGATCGATCTTATCTTCAAAAAGAAAATCAGGATTTTACCGGAAGTTTCTATGCAACCAGCCTTCCTGATCAATCAGCCTGTCGATTTGGAGCCATTGGCTAAAAGAGTCCCAGGGAATCCAAAAGCCGTGCAACGCATGCAAATTCTGGCTTGTGGCAGTGAATTAGGTAAAGGCTTTGGTGAGCTGAATGATCCTTTGGACCAGCGCGCAAGATTCGAAGATCAGATGAAGCTTAGAGAGCGTGGGGATGCCGAGGCACAGTTTATCGATGAGGACTATCTCGAAGCTATGGAATATGGAATGCCTCCTCTCGCCGGATTTGGAATGGCAGAAAGACTCTTTGCTGTTTTGATGGATAAATCAATCAGAGAAACTGTAATTTTCCCTCCGATGAAGGACGCCGAATAGTTTAAAGCCATAAGTAAATAATAATTTAAAAAATTAAAGAATATTAACGATAAAGCAATGTTGGATATAAAGTTTATTCGAGAAAATGTGGATGTGGTCAAGAAGGCCGCGATAGATAAAAGAGTCAAAATTGATATCGACGAGCTTTTGTCAGTTGACGGTACACGCCGCAAGCTGATAGCGGATATTGAAGCGCTCAATCAAGAAAAAAATGAAGCTGCTAAAAACAGGGATATAGAAAAAGGTAAGCTTATAAAAGAAAATTTAGTTTCTTTTGAAGTGCAATTTAAAGAAGTAGATGCACGTTATCAAGAACTGATGTATAAGGTTCCAAATATTCCTTCAGAGGATACACCTATTGGTGTAGATGATAGCGAAAACAAGGTCCTAAGACAGGTTGGGGAAGTGCAAAATTTTACATTCACTCCAAAGGAGCATTGGCAACTTGGAGAACAACTTGGAGTCATAGATATAGAAACAGCTGCACAAGTCAGTGGATCGCGTTTCGCATATCTTAAGGGCGATTTGGCTCTTATGGAGTTTGCTCTGATCCAGTTTGCTATGCAGATATTTACGAGTAGGGAAACTTTAGGATCAATCATAAATAAGTTAGGACTAAATGTTCCGGCAACTCCATTCATTCCTGTTATTCCGCCGGTCATGATTAAACCTGAAGTTTTTGGTCGCATGGGTCGTCTGGAACCAAAAGAAGAAAGATATTATATACCAAGTGATGATGTTTATTTGGTCGGAAGCGCGGAACATACACTTGGACCTTTGTATATGGATAAAGTTTTAACTGAGGAAGAACTTCCGTTGAGGTTCATAGGTTTTTCAACGGCTTTCAGAAGAGAAGCTGGTTCCTACGGAAAGGATATGAAGGGGATTTTAAGAGTACACCAATTCGATAAATTGGAAATGGAATCATTCTCTTTGCCCGAATATTCAATAGAAGAGCAAGATCTCTTTGTGGCAATACAGGAGCACATCATGTCCGAGTTAGGTATACCTTATCAGGTTGTTATATCATGTACTGGAGATATGGGTGATCCAGACGCAAGGCATATAGATATTGAATCGTGGATGCCTGGACAGGGTAAATATAGAGAAACTCATTCCGCAGACTTGATGACTGATTATCAGGCTCGTCGTCTGAATATCCGTGTCAAACGTTCAAGCGGGAAGAATGAAATAGTGCATATGAATGATGCGACAGCAATTGCTATAGGGAGAACACTTATAGCCATAATGGAAAATTATCAATTGGAGGATGGCTCAATAAGAGTTCCTGAGGCGTTGAAACCATATATGTTTGGTCTAGAAAAAATTTCTAAGAAATAAAAAAATGGATAGGGTACAGCGCTTCAAAACCCCTGCTTATAGACAGCGCATAAATACCGCACGCTCCTATCGGCGCCCAAAACTTCCGGATCCTGATAGGGCTAAAAAGATAAAGACTTGGTTGATTTCCATTGTCTCTGCTTTGATATTTTTTGTTTTAATTTATTTGGTTTATTTTGCTTCTTTTATAAAAATAAACTCTCTACAAGTCGATGGCGCAAGCATGGAGTTACAGACACGCATTCAAAACGACTTCACTAATTATATAATCAATTACAGACATGCTTTGCCTCAAAGAAACTTTTTTGTTTTTTCAACGTCGCAATTTTCTTCTATAGTCGCTTCTGATCCAGAAGTATCTTCGGTAAAATTTGTCCGCAGACACCCATGGCAGCATATTGAGATTTCCTTAAAGCAAAGAGTTCCTGCGTATATTCTGCAGAAATGGCCGGATAGCTATTTGTTAGCGGATGATGGTGCGTCCAGTGTATTCTTAGGGCAAAATACTATACAAAATTTGAACTTACCGATTATCGTAGATAAAAATATCAATGATAGTTTTAAATTAGGAACAAACGCCCTACCTCTGAAAGAAATTAATTTTATCGCTTATATCCAAGCGAACTTACAAAATTATATACCGATGACAGTGGGAAATTACTCTGTGAATTCTTCTAATAGCGAATATCTCACAGTCAATACGAATAAAGGCTTGATGATAATGTTCGATTATTCTTCTGACCCTAAAGAATATCTGAACAGATTGCAAATCATCTGGCAACAATTCTCGCCGCAGACCCAAAACCAACTAGCTTATATCGATTTAAGATTTGACGCTAATACCTATACGTGTGTAAAGACTCAGCCTTGCGCGCAGACCATAAGCCCTGTAGGCCCTCTGTCTGGCGTTCCCGGTTCTTCTGCTAATAACCAATAGTAAAAAATAAATCATGCCAGACGAAAAAGGTCTAGAAGAACAATTTAATAAACTACAAGAGCTATCCAAACAGAACCCAAACGTGGATGTCTCTAGCGTGATGATTGCCGCATTGGACGCACAGCATGCCGACAAGAGCAAATCAAAAGTTCACCGCTGGGTTTATCTAATATCGGTTAGCTTACCGCCAACTGGTCTTTTTATTGCGGCTTACTATTATTTTTTTAGTGAGGATTCTGATAGAAAAAAAGTGGCTATTTGGTCAGCGTCGTTGACGATATTCTCGTTAGTGATTGCATATATCACATTCACAGTAATGTTCTCTACAGCTACTCAATCAACAGGCCAAAATCTAGATTTGAACCAACTCAAACAACAACCCGCACAACTGGAACAGCTGCTAAAATAAATTTACAGTGAGGTCTTCCCAATCAGTCCACGATATAAAAAGGTCTTTATTAGTCCTGGCTTGCTCAAGGTAGGACTTCTTATGCAGCAACACCAAGCGCCGAGGGCGTCGCAAGCTGCATAAGAAGTTCTCCCTTTCGCGTCCAGGACTAATAAAGTCTTTTCTTTTATAATCCAGACTGATTGGAATTTAGTTTTGTGTATGAATATTTTTACAAATGAACAATGAAAAAGATGTTTGCTCCGTAAATTGATTTCTCTTATTTAGATTATTGAGATTTGCTTTTAATTCCTTTTCAAATAATTTATGTTTGCCTTTGAAGAGATGCTTTGCAGAGAAGGACATTGTATATAAAAAATTGATAATCTGTTCAGTAGACATGTAATATTTTATAAACAATTCATCTTTAAACAAAATATTAAAACCATTCGTTGGTAATAATGTTTCGAATTTATATTCATTTTCTTTTTCACTATTACTTGATTTGTACAAGCCCTTGCCGGCTTTTCTTTTTTGACCTAGATATTTTTTGATTGTTGTTATAACAGTTTGGTGCCATGGAATATTACTATTCCACCAGCTGTGACCACTGATTAAAATCAATAAACCATTTGGTGATAACATTTTGGAGACGAGCTTTAAAACTTTGCGTTTGTTCATCCAGTGAAAAGAATTGCTAAAAACTATGATGTCAAATTTACCAATAGTAGTTTCAAGATTCTCTACGGGTGATACGATCCACCGAATATTTTTTACATTCGCCAATTTAGCTTGTCTTCGCCCTTCGTTAATCATCCCATTATTAATGTCCACAGCAACCAATTCTTTAGCATATTTACCGAGCGGAATGCTGAGGGTTCCTGGGCCGCATCCCAAATCTAAAATTCTAAGATCTTTCTTCTTTGAAGAATATTTTTTAATCAAACTAAAAATCTTTGTAGGATATTTTGGTCTATATACAGCGTAAAGTTTGGCAGTGCCTTGGAATAATGTTTTATCTGGCATATTGGTTCGGAATTAGTGCACTATGTATTCTGCTACATAGATATTTGTTCCAGAGTACGGCCTAACGTCGCTCCAAGAATGTTCGCCTGAGCTGCCGAGCTTCCAAGACAGGGGAACATTGGGATCGATATCACCATATCCGCCGTATGCATTTGTCCAGACTAACCAAACGGTTTGTCCTGGTTTATAGGTGGTAGCATCATCGAGTCGCGGAGAAATCTCTTTGGGAACAAGTAAAGCCGTTCCGGAGAAATGCGGCATATCGCTGATCGGATTACCGCCGGTGTATAGCAAGGCAGTTATGCCAGTGTGATTGTAATAGGTGAAGTTGAAGAATTCAAAAGCTGAATCGACAACAATAGTATCACCAGGTTTGGCGTTCGCATTCACAAAACTTGAGGCGGCTGACATTCCAGGATGAGCTGCGGCATCAAGACTCTTCGCGTTTGCGTATGAGTACCAAAACATAGTAGCTGCAACTATGCAACTTAATACGACTTTTACTGTTTTGGATTTAAAGCTGAATATCCAGACAGCTAGCGCGATCGTAAAGAACAGTTCGGCGAACAAGAAATATCTTTCCAAGAATATTGATTGCTTCAAAGACATTAGCAGGGCAAGTATAAATGGCACGACAAGTCCGAGAATCACCAGCCATTTTTCTTTTCTTTTCTCTTTGATTGCGACCATAACCAGAACAAATAAAACAAAGAGCGTCCCCAAAATCAAAAGTGTCCTAGCTAATGTATCTGATGTACTTGCTTCTGATCCTGTGAGCATGGCCCAAAGGATGGACGGCACAGACCATTTATCGGGTTTGGTAATCCAGTAGCTGGCCTGCACTTGGTTGAACTGATACATAAATGTCTTTAACCAAGGGATGTATAAAATCAAAACTAAAACATAGGAGCTCAACGCATACGCATACTTTTTTATTTCTCGTCCATGCATTTTGATTTCGGCATAGAGCGCATACAAGGCTAAGGCAAAGACAGAAAAGAATTCGTAATAGTGTGTATACATGCAGGCACTTGTAGCCAATGCGAACCATAACCAATTCCATATAGTTTTGTTTTTGGTTGTAGCATCTCCGTTGTAATAAGCCTCTTCAAATCGCAAGGCTCTCAAAAGGAAGTATGCCGCAAGCAAAATCAAAAAAGTTCCCAGGGTATACATTCTTGCTTCTGTGACATATTGTATTTGAAAAGGGTGAATAGCCAAAAAGAACGCGGCAGTCAGGGACAAAGCCTTATTCTTGAAAGCTTCCTGAACCACTCCATATGCCGCTACGACTGCGGCAACGCCAAAGAAGGCAGAGAAACCGCGCAAAGACAAAAGAGAGTGTCCTAGGACATCAGCCCAAAAGCGCAATAAAACATAATATAGCGGCGGGTGTACATCCAGGCCTATGCGATAAAACATCTCGTGCCAATTATAGTTGATGAGTAAAGCAGAGAAAGCTTCGTCATGCCAAAGGGAGATTAATGTTATGTGATATAAACGGAAGAACGTTGCCACTGCGATAATAGCTATTAAGCCAATGCAATAAATTTTATTTTTCATATTTTTTAGGGTCTGACCTGAGGCCAGACCCTTTGCTATTTAATATTTTTCTACTTTAACAACTCCAAAATTTTTAAGAAGAAGTCCTTGCTGATTGTAAGCCAGAGCCGTGTAATAAGTATCAGATTTTGTACTGTCTGTGATTATATAATCCTTATTCGATAGGTAATCGTTTTGATTATCTTCTTTGATCAATGTTTTGTTTAGACATTTTGCCGTATCGCATTTATAAATATCTATATGCCATGGCTGCCAAGGCAATATGCTTGCCCAAGCAAAATCTAGACGATTACCAAAATCTATTGTCGTAAATTCACCATCGTTATTGCGGGATATACTTGCTCCACCAGGATCAGGGGATGTGATCTGAATAGCAACCATGACCGGTTGATTGAATTTGTCATATTCGACTTGGAGAATCTTGTAGTTGTTGTGAGTGAATTCAAATCGCTCCAAATCATAAACCGTAGCTTGCGTATAAATCAATTTATCGCCAGTTTGCAAATGTAATTTTGTAGAGTTCTCCGGATCGATTATGGTATAAGGATTCCCGGTCGTGGTCGTAAAGTAATCGACGGTTTGCACTGAATACAAATCCGAAACCAAATAATTATGCAATGGATCGACATGCGTATTCAAGTATTGGCTGACATTGGTCAAATCAGAGCGGAAGGCGTAAAAATTTTCTGGAGTATTATAGGCATAAACAAAGTAAGCTTCGTACGCTGAGAAAAATAACACCACAAAATATAAGACGGCGACGACCTTATAAAGATACCCTACGAATTTTGGATGCCAAATTTGATGAATCTTATTCCAAAGATAAACCAATCCGACCGCGGCAAAGATATATGCAGCTGGCAGTGTTCCTATCGATCTTAATCCATGCGGTATGCCTTCGTCTGTGGCAACTTCCGGAATGAGCATACCCCAGAACATGCAGGTCAGAATTAAATATTTCCAGTGGTTATTGTTTTGTTTATTCTTGAAGGCTTTAATGACGAATACCACAGAAAAATACATTGCCACTACCAGAACAATGCCAAAGAATGGACTGACCAGAGGGGATAAAAAGGCTGAGCCGGAAATATTTTGTCTCCAGTTCGTATCGCCATGCGCAAAAAAAGCGACAACGGCCTTTTGCAGCACCTGCCAAAGAGTTAGCAATAAGTGTCCGTGATTCAGATCTTTGTTGAATATCGAGACTTGTGAAGATCTGCCCGTAAAACTTCCAGGATTGCTCAAGAAGTACCAACCTAATGGTGCGAAGACCGCTAATCCAGAAACAACGCTTGCCGCTATCGGTTTACAAAATGATTTAACCCATTTGAATCCTTGCTGTCTATCTGCTAATAAAGCCACGACGAGCAAGAAGAATAATATGACAGGCATAATTCGGTAGGCGATGTATGTATAGAATCCTCCGGCAAAAAACGCGCCAAAAAATATCGCTGACCAGATTCTTTCTTTTTTCCCCTGGGCTTGAATCATTCTTACTAAAAAATAAAATACCAAAGTCTCGAACAAAGGTATCATGATTGCCCTAAAGGCGGTTCGCGACAAGACGATGTGCCAGGTTCCTACGGCCATCAGGAACGAAGCGACATATCCGGTTGTTTTTCCAAAAAGTCTTTTGGTCATTAGATAGACCGTCAAGATAGACAAGACTCCTATCCCAGCAGAAACTATATGGTGTTGCCATGGACCGCGTCCGAATATCGAGACACTGGCAGCTAATAGATACTGGAAGAGACCTTCGCGACCATTGGCTCTGGCGTAAAAAGGCTGTAAAAACCCTTTCAGCAAAAGATTGACATCCAAGCCGTCAGCGGCTTCATCTGGGAAAAGACCTCCAGGCATGACTTTTATCAGATAAAAACGAAAAAAGATCCCAATTGCAAGGATCGATAAGACTATCCAAAACTCTTTCTTTTTTAGCATATTTTCCTTATAATGAGCAGGTATGAAGTTACCTACTGAAATATTAGTAAAATTTTGGTTTCTGCAAAGCGTAGCGCTCTTATTGAATATTATATCATGGGTTATAGTTGCCTTCAAAATTAGGCCAGGCTCAGAGCCCATACCTTTACACTATAATATTTTTTATGGAGCCGATACTGTGGGATCAGGGCACCTTCTATATGAAATACCGGCAATCGGTCTTTTTATATTTATCGCCAATTTTATTCTCGCTTTGATCATAAAACCTAAAGATAAATTTGCATCGACAATGCTTGTTTCAGCGACTATCCTTGCAGAAGCGTTGATATTTATAGCTATATTATTTTTAAAATCTTTCATCGTCCTATAATATATGTCTGAATATTTCGGACCAAAAAGAACTTTTCGGGATAGGATATTAGAAATCATTCCGGGATTAATGTTTTGGGCCACTTTCTTTTTTGCGGTCTTTTTTAGTTTTACCCAACCGGTATGGGTGGCTTTGTTCATAATTATTTTTGATTTGTACTGGTTGCTCAAAGCTATTAATAGCGCCCTGCATTTGATAAGCTCTTACAAGCGTTTTCGCATGTTTATGAAGATGCAATGGATGCCTTATACGGAAAAACTCAAAGATTACAGATCCTACGTTCTATTCTTGGAAAAACAAGCTATCGCTTACGCAAAGAACGCGAATGCTAAAGAATATTTTGTGGAAGAGGCTAAGCGCATCCAGAAATGGCTAAGTCTCGGGGTTGCAGGAGCTGACTATCGCAAACTTTATCATGTAGTCCTTTATCCTTTTGTTGACGAGTCATTTGAGGTCTTGGAAAATTCTTTAGAAGCCTTATCTCAAGTCTCATATCCTAAAGATAGGATAATCGTAATCCTAGCTACAGAAGAAAGGGCTGGGCAGCAAGCCGCAGAAACAGCTCAACGTATAAAAGCAGCCTTTGCTCATAATTTTTATAAATTCTTTATCACTGTGCACCCTGATGGATTACCAGGAGAGATAAAAGGTAAAAGCGCGAATGCTTCTTGGGGTGTGAGTTCCATCGTGCCTGAACTTAAAAAAATAGGTATAGATTTAGATAATGTCATAGTCTCAAATTTTGATTCTGATACAGTGACCCATACAGAATATTTTGCCAGAGTCAGCTATGAATTTTTGACTGCGGAAAAACCGCACCGTTCCAGCTATCAGCCTATACCAGTCTACAATAATAATATGTGGTATTCGCCAGCGTTGGTTCGCTTGGTGGCTATTAATAATACTTTTTTCCAATTTATTGAATGTTCCAGACCGAATCGATTGCGCACATTCTCTTCGCACAGCATGTCTTTGAAAGCTTTGATCGAGGTTGGCTATTGGAGAAAGGACCTTATCAACGAGGACGGATATATTTTTTGGCAATGCTATCTGAAATACGAAGGGGATTATCGGGTTGTTCCTTTGTTTGTCTCCGTATCTTTGGATACATGTCTTGCCGATACTTTTTGGAAGACCTTGGTCAATCAATACAAACAAAAAAGAAGATGGGCTTATAACGTTGAATATTATCCGACTATTGTCCCCGCATTGATTACGTCCAAAGCACCTTTTTGGGATAGGATGTATAAGCTGTACCAATATATCGAAGGTGACTATAACTGGGCGACAGCATCTATCATAATTACGACCTTAGGCTATTTGCCTCTATTCGTCGGTGGTAGTCATTTTACTCAAACTATTTTTGCATTGAATTTGCCTTTTATGACAAAGATACTTATGACTATGGCTTCGGCTTTCTTGATTTTTTCTATTTATTTGAACATAATTCTTTTACCACCACGCCCAGCTAACGTTTCTAAATGGAAAACCTACAGCATGTATCTACAATGGATTTTTGTGCCGATTATTTCTTTAGGTTATGGAAGCCTGCCCGGAATAGATGCCCAGACCAGATTGATGCTCGGTAAATATATGGGTTTTTGGGTCACTCCAAAAGCCAGAAAAGCTGAACAATATCATCAACCAATAGTTAATCACACTTCATAATTATGAATAGCTTTCTTTCATATATATTATTGTTCTTGTCGGCGTTTATTTTATGTGCTTTATTCACTCCATTGGTAAAGAAATTTGCTAAAAAGATTAAAGCTATAGATACACCTAACCTTCCAAGAAAGATACACAAAACTCCAATACCTTTGCTAGGGGGTGTTGGTATCATATTGTCATTTATCATCATATCCGTTGTTTATATTATTTTATTCCATTCACAGTCATCGGTTTTGCCGATGCGTTTTTATTTGGGGATATTCATAGCCAGCCTGATTCTTTTGTTAGGTGGGGTATTAGATGATAAATATCAGCTTACTCCTTCGCAACAAATCATTTTCCCTTTGATGGCGACGTTGGTGATAATTTTAGCGAAGATTGGTATTGGCATATCTCAAATTACGAACCCGATCGGCATCCATCCTCTCCGTTTGGATTTTATGATTTTAGGCATTCCATTTTCCGTGTTTTTTGTCTATATCTATATTCTTGGAATGACTTACACAACCAAGTTTTTGGATGGACTCGATGGTCTGGTCACGGGAATTTCTTTGATTGCCGCCCTGACGCTGTTCACTCTATCTTTGACGCCAAAAATAAATCAGCCAGTAACCGCGTCACTGTCTATAATTTTTGCCGGAGCATTGGCCGGTTTCTTGCTATTTAATTTTAATCCAGCCTCAATTTTTCTTGGAGAATCTGGCGCGACCTTCACTGGTTTTATGTTGGCAACCCTCTCGGTTTTATTAGGAGGGAAAATAGCTACGGCTATATTGGTGATGGGTGTGCCTATTTTGGATATCGCCTGGGTTATCGCAAGAAGATTATGGTATGGAAAATCTCCGTTTGTAGGGGACCGCAAACATCTGCATTTAAGATTGCTTGATATAGGCTTTAGTCAAAAACAAACAGCCATGATCCTATACAGTTTTTCTATATGTTTTGGAGCCACAGCTATAGTTTTGCAATCGATGGGTAAATTTATAGCTTTGATAGTTTTATTCATAGTCATGATTTTGCTTGGTCTATTTTCTGTTTTTGCCTATAAAGTAAGAAGCGGCGTCAAAAGCACTAATGGCTAAATGACAAAGCCCTGATAATCCAGGGCTTTGTGTACTAAAAATCAAAGAATGCGCGCTGTCTGCGTCTTTTTAAGGGTTTTTCTGGTCTAAGCCTCAAATCCCTAAGGAGATTGAGCAGTTTTTGGACGGCACAATTCAAGATTCGCATATACCCTCCGTGGTATTTGACCAATAACGATATTTCTGGTAATATTGCTTAGTTATTGGTTTTCTTATTCTACCCCATACAGATTAAGAAAACATTAATTTCTGTGATATGCGCCCATTATTGCGTAGCTACGGAAATGAGTTAATAAATTAAAGATATCTCTTAAAAATGAACTTAGCAATCGTAGAAACAGGCGGAAAGCAATATATAGTAAATTCCGGCTCAAAGATCCAAGTAGAAAAACTAGAAGGCAACGTTGGCGACATTATTAAGTTGGAACATGTCCTCCTTGCTGCTAAGGGTACCGATCTCCAGATAGGCAAGCCTTCTATTAAGGATGCTGTAATTGAAGCGAAGATTTTAAAACAATCAAGATCAAAGAAGATTTTAGTTTTCAAATATAAAGCAAAATCCAAGTACCGCAGGAAACAAGGTCATAGACAGTACTACACCGAATTAGAAGTTCTCGCAGTATAATCTCTAGATTAAAGTTTTAAATAAAGTTAAACCGCCCCGATAAGTCTCGGGGCGGTTTTTGTTTGCGGAGATGATATTCCTATTTTGTCAGATCCTTGAGGATTTGGTAAGCCTCTCTGGCTAGCTTCGCTTCCTTCTCTGAATATACACCTCTGGGATTGGGCGGACTGCCCTTGACCAAATATTGTATATATTTTGAGGATCCTCCACAATGCGGCTCTTGCTTTGAAAACAAATGTTTAGCAGGAGCGCATCTCTGGAGGATCGCCGATATGACCAGCCCTCCTGTTCTTGCTCTATCCCGGTTTAACTCGAGCAGCCGTATTATGACTTTGAGTAGTGCCGCATCCTCGGCATAGGGCACAGGTTGTCTGCATTCTTTGCAGAGTCTTTGCTTGGTTGGCGTGTCGGTCTTTTGCTTAACCATCTCATTTTCCTCTTTGGATATTTTGTGGGGATTTTTGTGGGTTTGATTTAAAAAATCGCGATTATCAGCTTCGCGATTTTTACGCCCAAGTATTTTAATATAATTTTACCGTTTTGTCTACAATTAGGCTTCATTCCTGCCATTCAGGGCATTTGATATAGTAATCTCGTCAGCATATTCCAAATCGCCACCTGTAGGCAAACCTCGCGCTAAACGCGTGATTTTTATGTTCAGGGGGCGTATTCTTTGGATTAAATCCAAAGAAGTCGTTTCTCCTTCGAGTGTTTGATTTAGAGCTAAAATAATTTCTTTTATATCATCAGAAGCAAGCCGACTCATGAGCTTATCGATAGATAACTTGTCTGGGCCAATACCTTCAAGAGGCGAGAGAACACCACCTAAAATGTGGAATAATCCTTTGTAGGCTCCGGTGGCGTCTATCGCTTGTGCATCTAACGTTTCTTCTACGACGCAAATAGTTGAGTGATCTCGACTTTGGTCCGTACAAATACTACATGGATTTTGTTCCGCCATATTCCCGCAAATGGAGCAATAAAAAACTTCCTTTTTTAGGTTGCTTACTGCCAAAGCGAGATTCTCTAGTTCAACGTCATTTTTCTTGAGAAGATAAAAAACTAATCGATTTGCTGTTTTTGAACCGACACCTGGTAGTTTGGAAAATTCTTGAATTAGATTATTGATTGATCTTGGTAACTTCATTAGTTTTCGATATCCTCTTGCTGGTATAAGGCTGATGCGGAAGGAATAGACTGCGAGAAACTCTTATCCAAATTCCTAAAGCTAGTCTTTTCGCTGTCAAAGAATAATTCGATAGAACCAGTCGGTCCGTTTCTATGTTTGGAAATGATGATTTCAGCGATATTCGTCTTTTCGCTTTCGTTTGATTTGTACATATCAGCTCTAGAAATGAACATGACTACGTCGGCGTCTTGCTCAATAGATCCAGACTCACGCAAATCGGCGAGCAACGGTCTTTTATCCGGTCGGTTTTCTACAGCACGATTCAGCTGAGAGAGAGCTATTACTGGGATATTGAGTTCTCTAGCTAAACCTTTTAGCGAACGAGAAATTTCTGAAACTTCTTGCACACGGTTTTCGCTATTTGAACCTTGCATCAACTGCAGGTAGTCGATTACAATCAAACCGATATCATTATCTGTTTGTAATCTGCGTGCTTTTGTGCGAATTTCCATAACCGATGCGCCAGCTGTGTCGTCAATAAATATAGGTGCTTCTGCGAGGCGTCCCATAGCTTCTCCAATGCGTTGGAAATCGCTACCTTCGCCTTCGTCCGTCAATTGACCAGTACGCAACTTCCAAAGGTTCACATTTGATTCAGAAGCCAAAAGACGATCGACAAGTTGATCCTTGCTCATTTCCAAAGAAAAAATACCGACGCCGATTTTATTATTTACGGCGACGTTGCGCGCAAAGTCCAAAGCCAGAGAGGTTTTCCCCATGGAAGGTCTAGCGGCTAGAATAATCAAATCTGATTTTTGAAGACCTCCAAGTCTTTTATCTAAGTCTATGTAGCCAGTAGGTATTCCACGAAGCATTCCTTTGTTTTTGTGCAGATAGTCTAATCTATCGAAAGTTTCATGGAGAATATCCGTCAAAGGAACAAAATTTTGCTTAAGATATTTTTGGGATACGGAAAAAAGTTTTTGTTCGGCTTTGTCTAAGATGTTTTCGATATCACCATCTTCATTAAAACTGAGGTTCGTAATTTCCGAGGCAACATTTATCAATCGTCGTAGGGTCCCTTTTTTCTTTACGATTGAGGCGTAGTGAATGACATGGGCGGCACTAGGCACACTATTTACCAAACCGGCTAAATATCCTGACCCTCCGACAATGTCTAGTTTGCCGTGTATGTCTAAAATGTTAGATACGGTCAGAATATCTATGGATGAGCTTTTTTCGAAGAGCTCAAGCATGGCTAAGTAAATCAGCTTATTTTTTTCATCATAAAAATCATCAGAATGCAAAACATCGCCGACTTTAATGATGGCGTCTTTATCTAGAAGAATAGAGCCTAGAACACCGGCTTCTGCTTCTGTATTTTGTGGTGGAATTCTGTTTATTTGGTTATCCATATATTTAGTGTACAGCCATATTAACAAAAAGTTAATAAAGTTAATATAGCCGAAATTCTCCACAGAAGTGGAAAACTTTTCCCCCTGTTTTTTACTCAATATATTATTAATTAAACCCTTTCTGGGTCCTGCCGCCGGCCACCTCAGAGCCGTGCTCGATGTGAATAAGTTAATCCTTACTTTAAAGGAATAATCTTGCACATCTGCGCACGAGCTTCTAAGGTCTCCGTCCAGCGTCACCCAGAAAGGGTTTAATTATATTTGACCATAAAAAACAGTTTAAAAATTATTATGGGTGGATATTTTTTTAAAATAATTAAAAACTTAATCCCAATCAGTCTGCAGTATCAAAAGAAAAAGGTCTTTATACAGTCGTGTACGCGCAGGGGAGAACTTCTTATGCAGCTTGCGACGCCCTCGGAGCGTGGTGTTGCTGCATAAGAAGTCCTACCCGAGCAAGAC
>Ga0302280_1000822_pt1 | contig 27001 bp, 26 predicted proteins | sample III_Fen_E1_1_FD_198771 | JGI IMG/M metagenome (GOLD analysis project Ga0302280, IMG submission 198771) | Peat permafrost microbial communities from Stordalen Mire near Abisko, Sweden - III_Fen_E1_1 | ecosystem: Environmental > Terrestrial > Soil > Wetlands > Permafrost | place: Sweden: Abisko... | reverse complement strand
GTATGGACTCTTCGTCATCCTCGCGGGAGCGGTTGTCGTATCAGCGATTTTCGTCAGCGTACCGACGGCATTGTTCCCTCTGCTCACCGCGGTCATCCTCTGGATCATCGTCTGGCTCGGCAAAAAGCGTGCGACACAAAAAGACGCGGCGATGGCAACAATGATTGCTACGGATTCAACTCCAACAGTTTAAGTTATTTCCCCGTCTCTTCATCTATTTCCCCGCTTCTTCACCTAATTGCACCACCCTTTCAAAATGTGTCTTCGAGACAGGCATGACGGAGAGGCGCTGACCGGTCTGGAGAACAAGCATGCCGCCGAGCCGCGAACCTTCGCGTTTCAAATCCGACAAATAAACCGGCTGAGAAAATTTCGCGACAAATTCCATATCGACGCACACCCACATCGGAGATTTGCCTGCTTTTTTATAGGCGACCGCTTTCGGGTCGAAATGTTCGTCTTTTGGATTGAGAGCGCTTTCGTCAATGTGCGGCTTGCCCGCCACTCGCGCGATTCCATAGACGCCCGCCGGAGATTTCGGTGTGCCGTTTGAATGATAGAAAAGTACGAGATCACCGGGCCGCATCCCGTCGCGCATAAAATTTCTGGCTTGAAAATTACGAATACCTTCCCATGGGACTGCGCCGTTTTTGCAATCCCGCTTCAAATCATCAATTGAGTAACATTTTGCTTCTGATTTTACGAGCCAATGTTTGTGCTCCGATTTTATTTCCATTTTTTAAGTTTTATTAATAAAAGGCTATCACGAACCTCGTATATTTGACAATCGCGTACACTGCGCTAGACTTTAAAAAGTCGCAGAACACAACAGAACACTTTAACAAACAGAAAGGAGGAAGTTTTACCATGAGTACACGAGCCAAACTTATCACATTTGACGAACTCCGCGAAAAAACCAATATCAATATCGTTGGTGCAACGTTCGAGATTTGCTACGAACCTGGTCGCATAGAACGCGGCATCATTGAAAATATCGTCTGGTATTATCATAAACATCCGCGCGTTATACGATGGAAAGAAGGCTTCATATGGAATCCCACTTCACGTGCATGGATTCCAAGTCGTCACAAAGAAAGTAATTACAACTTTGATTTTACAGCTTTCGAGCAATTTTGCGGTCCTTATGAAACCGAGCAAGGAGAAATATTCCTACTTTCTGAAGGTGGCTACTACGCATTTGTCTATCCCATCGGCAGCGAGGTACCAGAAAAGCCATATTCGCTCAATCGAATGCTCGATATTCATTACGAAATCATGGGTATCAATCTTCGAATGCCGCAATAACGTGCGTGTTTACCTTTCACTCAAATCGCCCTCGGCAACGAGGGTGATTTTTTATAAATTAAACCCTACGCTTTCACACAGGGGGGGTTGGCTTTATTTCGTCTCAGCGAAATTCATCACAGCATGATTAGAAAAAAAATGCACATTATTGACCATAATTATCCCTAATTACTCTCTAACTTTTCTATAACCCCTTCCCCAAATCCAGCGTCTCATCAATGCGGATTTGTGAAATAAATTCAGGCACGTGGGAAACGATTATCATCGCGCCTTCGTAGTCGTTCAAAGCCTTCGCGATAACCGGAAGATGTCGGAAATTGATGTGGTTAGTCGGCTCGTCGAGAATCAGCAAACCAGGTTTTTGCAAAACGAGACGTGCGAATGCGACCAGACCCTTCTGCCCTTCGGAGAGCGAACCGATTTTTGTGTGAATTGAATCGGCGGTAATGAGGAAACTCGCGGCGACAGCGCGAAGTTCGGTTTCAATGAGGCGTCCAGCGGTAGCTCGAATGATTTTTTCGAGGGATTCATAAACGGTGTCATTAAAATCCATCATAGAAAAATCCTGTCGATAATAGCCGACGCGGATGCCTTCGGAAATTTTGATTCCAGCAGAATCACCTTCGCTAACTGGATTTTTAACCGTACCACTCGCATCAACTTCACCCGCGGCTGCGTAAATTTTTTCGAGCAATGTCGATTTGCCAATACCGTTTGGACCGGCAAGCATCAAATGATTTCGACGACGTAATGCGATGGATGAAGTACGTTTGACCGGCTTGTGTGTTTTCGGATCCAAAACAGAATAGGTTTTAATTGAAATAATATCTCCCGGAATCGAGTTCAAATCGGGCTGAATCGGAATAGTAAATTCACGAATCGTTTTGTCTTCGCGGCGGACATCCACTTTTTCCTCCTCTAATTCCTCGGCGCGTTCGCGCATCCGTTTCGCAACCAGACGCATCTGACCTCCTTTCATGGCAAAAAAATTTGCTTTTTCTTTGTTCGCTTGAATTTCCTTGGCGAGTTGCGCATTTTTCATGTTTTCTTTTTCGATACGCGCTGTAATTTGACTGACGACATCGCGATAGTTGCCGACATATTGTTCGACTTTGCGAGTGTAGACGTCGAGATATAAAACGCCGTGCGTAAAAGCGTTCAAAAAATCCGCATCATGAGAAATGACGAGACATGTTTTTTTGTAATTAACCAAAAAGTGCGTCAAATGTTCGATACCGGCTTTGTCCAAATTGTTCGTCGGCTCGTCAAGAAGTAAAATATCCGGATCCTGAATGAGAGCCGAAGCCAAAAGCAAACGCGCCTGCTGTCCGCCTGAAAATGTTTTGACAATACGGTCTTTTAAATCGACATGTGTGGATTTCGCTCCAGTTTTTCCGGTTGATTTCGGCATATGTAAATTGACCACTTCGAGCACCTCGTCGATGCGCGGATCCAAATCGTATTTTTTTTCTTTAAAACATTTTGCAAAAAATTCACGAACGGTCAACTCCAAATCCGGACGATGGATGACCTGACGTGCTGTCGCAACCGATGCACCATTTGAAACAAAAATCTCGCCACTTTCTGGTTTCAATCCACCGGTAGTTTTATCGGCACCAGCTGCTCCCAAAATCATACCAAAAATCGTGCTTTTACCTGCGCCATTCTGACCCATAATTGTAATTTTTGTACCGCGACGCACGGTAAAGCTCGCCTCGTCTAAAAGCAATTTATTCGGCACATATTCAAACGACACATCCTCAAACCGGATGACCGTATCACCGGAAAAGTTCGGGCGTTCTGATTTTGAGCTATTTTTATCGTTTTTTGCCATGTTTTGCCTACTTTTTCTATGAGAAGCCAGAATACCATTTTTTATCAGATGATGCCATTACTGTGCACAACTTTCATTGCATTCAGCTATAAAAAGCATAGACTTGAATCTAGTGGCACTGTTCTCCCAAACTTAAACCTTCGAACCAAAAGGAACAATATGAGTACTATTAATCCTGAAGACACTGCAACCCCCAGCGCGGATTGGACCAGTTGTACGAACCCTCAAAAAATCGAAGGAAGCGATTTTTTCAGGGTTGACCTCTATCTTGATTTACTCAAATTTGATGTTGCGATTTTCAACGATTACCTCATCAAAGCATTGGCGCATTATCGCGGCATACAGTTTGCATGCGGTTCAATCATACTTCAAAACCATGATGGTGATGCTGTGTATAGCCTAACGGAGACACAGAAGAAAAAACGTCGCATCCGTACTGCGGGTATTCAGGAATTCGAAATACCACGAGACAATGAAACCAAACCCGGTCGAGGTGTCCTCATCATGTTGGAACCTCGAACAACGAACCCTCAACGCCGGCGAGTCATGGATTTCATAATTAGACTCATTTCTGCACGAGAAGAACGCGTAAAACGGCTGGCTTCGGGAACAATCCCAAATCCGAAGACCAAATAACCCCTTTTGAACAATTTCACAAACCGTCGGACGCCATGCCGACGGTTTTTTATATCAATTTGCATCCACTTCTGTTTTCAAAAACCCATGCTACAATTACCATATGTCAAAATCATTTTTAAAAGTCAATCCGACAACAGACATTACCATTAAAAAATCGGGCGCGGAGGAAAAAACTCTACTTGTAAAAGCATTACTCGGGGGGACTTTAGGAACAGATAGCGTTGATAATTTAAAAGCATGGGCTCGTCAATTGAGCGCAGCAATCCAAACAGCTAGCGAGAGCGTCGACAACAGACAAGTCTGCGTTTTGATTGATATCAGCACATTTGAATTTTATACAGACCCCGATGTTCTTACCATTTTAGCGAATCTGATGAAAACGGACAATCCTTTTGTGCATAAAACTGCAACGTTTGGCGGCAGAAGCGATCAAGAAATGATTGAAAATATCGTCAAAGGTTTTGCTGGACGCACCAATCTTCGCAATTTCAAAACAGAAACCGAGGCCATTGCTTGGCTCTCGGCATAATTCTGTTTCAATATTCTGTTTTCTTATTTTAACTCTTACTAAATTCGTTTCTGATGAAATTAATTTCCGTTTGGATGAGCTGTCTCACTCTGTCCTGCAGCACCGACCACGAAAGCGAATGATTTGACCATTGCTGTAAAGCCCTGAGTTGCTTCTGAAATAATGCTGTTGTTATTGTCTTGTATCGCTGTGTTCGTAGTTTTCTTTGAAATTGCACCGAATGCGAAGACATAGCAGTATTGACCACGACCTGTACCCTGTTGGAGAGTGTACATCATGTCAGTGTAATCAAGAGCACTCGTTGAATTTTGAACTGAGAGAGTTCCAAATGAATTTGAACCGACAGTTGTTGTTGAAACTTTTGTCGAAGCTGATGAACCAAGAGTTGGAAATACACAAGCACCAGAAGTCGTGTAAATACTAGCGGCGAGTGTTGCAATCGTATTCTGTGTCGAAGGATTTGGACCAGCAACTGTTAGAGGAATCGTGAAGCTTGGACCTGAAGGATCAGCTTCGACTTTCCATAAAGCAGGATAGTCGACGGAAAAACCAAGCTCATTGTTTGTATATTGAGTAATTCCATTTGAAGATGATGCAACTTCTGTTACTGGAATTGGAGCTGACCCATCACCAGCCTGATTTGAAGCTGAACTATTCGAAGATGTTGTATTTGAAGTTACAGAAGTAGAACTACCCTGTCTGCCAATCACGACCGCGATGATAATAATTACTATGACGACAATTGCGCCAATGACAATATTTTTATTTTTCATGATGTTTAAAGTATAACATAAGGCCAATATTATGGCTATTGACAAGCTTTCATATGAGGAGTATATTTTACAGCGGCATAAAATTGTGGTGGAATGCAGACTGGTTCTGCATTATTACTCATCACAAAAAATAACGAAACAAAAAAAGGAAAAGGCAAAAAAGTATGGCAACAGCACGGAAGTTTCCGGAAATAAACAAAAAAGACACCAGCGGCGAACGAGACCCTCGTTTCATAGTGGCAAAACCGACAAAGCGCGATAAATTCTATGCTGACACATTCCCTGATCATAGTCACACAGGGATGACACCTCACCGCCACGGCGAAGGATGGGAGGAACGGACATAATGCATGTAGGTTAAAACGAAGGGACCCGCTCGAATTTTCGAACGGGTCCTTTTTTATCAGAATAATTTTAATACCAGACTATTGCATAGTTGTCGTGTTAACAGTGACTTTTTCCATTGTAATCGGAGTTAGAGGTTTGTCAGCGCCATCAACCGCTGTTGCTGCAATTGCATCAACAACATCCATACCTGAAATAACATGTCCAAAAATTGTATAGCTATGAGGCAAAGGTGTATCCTTTTGCATAATAAAGAATTGTGAACCGTTCGTATTTGGTCCAGCATTAGCCATTGCTACTGTTCCACGAACATAACCAATCTGATATGACTGCGTCGACGGATTTAATTCATCCGCAAAGGTATAGCCTGGACCACCTGTCCCCGTTCCTGTCGGATCGCCGCCTTGAATCATGAAACCTTGAATCACACGATGAAAGATAACTCCATTATAAAAACCTTTATTTGCCAATGTAATAAAATTAGTAACAGTATTCGGAGCGTCAGCATCATAAGTTTCGAAAACGATAGTACCTTTATTTGTTTGAATTGTAATCATGTGTTGATAATTTTTTATATTACTAGTAGATGTTGCTTCGACTGATGCAACGGTTGGTGTAGTCTGATTCGAATTCCCCGATCCATTTACCCAAACAATGAGTGCGATAATGACAATAATTAAAATTGCTATTATCGACCACACTACTATTGCTGCTCCCCGCTCGTCTTTTTGTAATCGTTCCTCTTTATTCATAGATGTTTATTTTAAACTATTTTCTTAAAGCGTCAAGAATATGCGCTTCCCTTAAAAAAACAAATGATAAATGAAGGAAACTACTGGATCAACATCTGGTCCATAAACAATTGAACCCCCGAGTGATCCCGCAATCGTCACCGCAACCAAACCGATGATTGCTAAAATAATTATAACCGTCGGTTTTTGAATAAAACGCGCAATTTGAAGAACGTAATTCCAAATTTTATGATTAATTGGATATTCGCGCTGTATCCAAACAACTAAATATGAAGCAGCGATTATACCGAAAATTATTACGGTCAGTGTCGCAAAATTTGAATGCATATCCACGATTTGGCGTAGAATCGGACGACCATTTGATCCTGTCATACCGGTGTAACCCGACCAACCATGTATTGCCGAACCTTCAGGACCAGTACTGAACGCAGCAATCGCAGCCAAAAATCCGAAAATCGCCAAAAATGCCTTTATGAAAAAAAATGAATGCCACTCAGTGATTTTTTTGAAACGTACGCACTCCAAAATTGCATAAATAACTAATAGTGCTATTGGAAAATGGACTAAAATTGGATGTAAGCTTTCAATGGTATTCATATTTATTTTTTACTTTTTATTATTAATTTTGCTGCGATTTTCAACATACTCTTTGACGGCTGAAACTATTTTCTGTTTCGCTTCGGGAAGTGAGATTTTTTTAAATACAGCTCCCGCCGCGGCTTTGTGTCCACCCCCGCCAATCGATTCGCTAATTTTCGATAGGTCATATTTATTTGCATCGCGCGTGCGGAAACTGACTTTTATATTTCCTTGCGACAATTCGACAATGCTGACACCAATGTCCCAACCGACTGCAGATTTGATAATGTTTGCAACTAAACCACTATTTATACTCAACTCAGTTACGCCAATTTTTTGCAATTGTTCGGCCGAAACCGACGCAATCGCCAAATAACCGCCGAGAAATGTTTCAATCGAAGCCAGAGCCGCACCCTGAAACTTCAATTCCTGCTGGCTTCGCGAATTATCCATTGTAAAAAGAAAATCACTAAAATCAGGTGCGAGTCGGACTAATTCAGATGCGGCCGCAAATGTTTCCGGCGTTGTTGTTGCGAAACGAAAACCGCCGGTATCAGTATACGAACCCATAAATAGATTGAGAGCTATATCGTGCGTCAGTTGAATTCCCCACTCTTTGAACAAATCAAACAACATGATGGTGGTCGACGGATATTTTGGCTCGACCACATTTATTTCACGCGCATATTTAAGATTGCTGACATGATGGTCGATATTGACGGTTTTCATGGTTGCAGGAAAAACGATTTCAGAAGCTGGCTTGACCTGCGATATTCTGTCCAATGAACCACTATCCAAAATCAAAAACAAATCGAACTGTGATTGATCGATTTCAAAGAAATTTTTCGGTACAATTTCAGTCGCACCTGGCAATTTCGCGAAAACTTCAGGAATCGCACTGTCGCCACGAATAACCATCACTTTTTTTCCAAGCTGTTCAAGAGCAAATTTCATAGCCAAAGCTGATCCAATCGAATCACAATCGGGAAAAATATGACAATGTAATAGAATACTATTCGAAGCTTTTATAAGTTCCAAGATTTTTGATGCAGTTGATTTCAGAGTTTCGGTCATAAATCTATTGTAGCATACAGGTTGGACTCATCGATAAAACTAGAATGCATCAACGTCTGGAACTTTCGTAATACCGTATGCATGAACTCCGTCTGGAAAAACATTACCAGCAACTAAGACCCGTTCCCCAATACTGACATCAATACTCGCTGCTTGATTAAAATTTGGCGGCAAAATGACTTTCCACACTTCACTGGTTGTGGCTGAATCATCGATATCGCTATCCTGATCGTCGCTTTTCAAAATAAGGAACGCCGGACCACCGGGTGTGGCAATATTCATGAATACAACAGTACCGCGAAACACTCCTTCGTTATGCGGTGGTTGGCGTACATTATTATACAAACCACCAAACAGAAACGCGGGCATATTGCCGTTACGTTCAGCATGCCAAACTAGGGAATGAAATGGTGTTTCATTATCAATCGCAACACCAGCTACTACAACAACAACCAACACTCCTCCAAATAAATATACAAGTGGGCTGCGATAACCGAATTTAAACGAGCGCAACATGCGTTCTAAAATGACTGCCAAAATCAAGTCAACCAGAAATAAACCCCATGGAAATGTGATGAGAAAAATCTTCAAACCCTGCCAGCCGTAGCCGAGGAGAATTAAACGCCCCGACGCGCGCAATGAAAACGAAATGAAGCTGACAAAAAATGCGGATGTTAACAACACGAGTAAGGCCACGACAATAATCATCACCATTTTGGCGATGAAATAGCTCTTCGATTTCATACGAACATCACCCGCTTGGATTTTATCTAAAACGGATTTCATAATGTCGTGCTTATTGTGATTTTTTTCTGTATTCATATATTTTTTTTAAAAATATTTGGCTTGATCCGGCAATTTCTTTTGAAGCATGTCCTTCGCCCGTTTGAGCCTTATGCCGACGGTACCGATCGGCACACGGAGGATGTCGGCGATTTCTTTGTAACTGAGCTCCTCCAAATAATACAAAATGATGATTTCGCGGTAATTTGGCGGCAGACCGGCGAGGCCGCGATCGATCAAAACCCGCATTTCCTTCTGCTCGCGCTCCGCCGGCGCCGTATCATCATAGGTCGGGTGCGCAACTAATGTATCAAAATCTATAAACGAAACGGGGCTACGCGAATTTTTCTTGATCGCATTGACGAACATATTGTGCGCTATGCGATAAATCCACGGTGAAAAACGCTGGCTCGGGTCAAAGCTTTTAATACCCTGATACGTTTTGATGAAAATCTCCTGAACAGCATCGGTCACGTTTTCCTTGTCGGAGAGAAACTTACGACCATAGCGAAGAAGCTTTTTCTCGTACCGCTCCATAAGTAATGCGAACTTATCCTTGTCCCCGTGCTGGACAAGCAACGCTATTTCCTCGTCGGAAAGCGTCTGCACAGAATTGCCGCCAACCGGTTCAGCCGAATTTTCATTAGTTTCGAGCATGTGTGCATTATATACCTTTTTTCAAGGCCTGCCCGATATAGTACAGTTTTAAGTGAGAATTTATTCCACAAACGTCAGAGCCTTCCCTTTCTTTCCACCACGACCTGTTCGGCCGATGCGGTGAACATAGTCGTCATAGGTTGCGGGAATTTCGAAGTTTATGACGTGGGTGACGCCGGAAATGTCGAGGCCGCGGGCGGCGACATCGGTGGCGACCAAAACCTGCACGTGGCTCTGCTTGAACATGGTCAAAGCCTTCTGGCGGCTGCCGTGCGTTTTGTCTCCGTGAATCGAATCCGTTTTGAAACCGCGATCATTCAAAATCTTTGCCAATTTTTCAGCACCGTGTTTGGTCCGAGTGAAGACGAGAACTTTGCCAAAGCCCGGCTGTGTGAGCAAATCAGACAGCACATCCACTTTCATTTTTCCATGAGGAACACGCACGACGTCCTGATCGACATTTTTTGAAGTGTCCTGAGTTTTGACGGAAATTCGCGCAGGATTATACAAAAACTGATTGATCAAAGCCTCAATTTCATGCGACAAAGTCGCCGAGAAAAACAATGTGTGGCGTTTTCCCGAAGGCGGCGGTGACGGCATTTTGCTCATGAAAAATTTCATGTCGGCGATGAAGCCCATGTCGAGCATGCGGTCCGCCTCGTCCAAAACAACAGTATTAAAAAGGGCGAGATTCAAAACTTTTCGTTCGATCAAATCTTTGATTCGTCCCGGCGTTCCTATGACAAAGTTATTGTGATAACGAAGTTCGCGAATCTGCGGACCAATCGGCGCGCCGCCGACAACACACACAGAGAAAATCTTCAAACTATCTCGGTTCGTAGCAATACCAGCAAAACCTTTCAATTCCTGATCAATCTGAATTGCCAATTCGCGTGTCGGAGCGCAGATGAGAATGTTTTCTTTCTGGCCCTGACCTTTGTCCTGTGCTGCCAAAACTTTGCTAATCAGTGGAATGAGAAAAGCCGCCGTTTTACCGGTTCCAGTGTTTGCAATTCCGACAACGTCTTCCCCGCGCAAAATATGCGGAATGACCCGATCTTGAATCGGAGTCGGAGCCGTGTAGCCTTTTGTTAAAATATTTTTCTTCAAACGTTCATCAATAGCGAAATCGGTGAAATTGTGTTCAGGTTTGAAATTGTCGACTTCTTCGGTGATGACGGCCTTATTGATGAAACGGGAAACGTCAATGCGTTCACCTTTTGGTCCACCTCGTCCGCGTGAACCGCTGCTTCTGCCTCCGCCATAGCCGCCGCGACTACCACCGTATCCACCACGAGAACCGCCAGAAAAACCGCCACGCGATGCATATCCACCGCTTCGTGAAGCACCGCCACCAGCATATCCGCGCGATGCAGACGAAGAAGCACCGAAACGCGAACCGCTTCGAGGTGTAAAACCACCCGATCGCGGTGACCGCGGCGCCGAGCTTGATGATGAGTTTGCTTTAGGATTCATGAAGTACTAAGAATATATTATTTATAAAGAAATGTCAATGGAACGACATTAATTCTGAAGTATAGAATTCGCCACTTCAAGAGTTGTTTCACCAAAATTTCCAGTACCTTGCGATAAACCATACGGTGTCAAAATAATCGCGGCATTTGCTTGTTGGAACAATGCGACAGCATTTGCAGTCGATAAATCATAATAAGTAGACTCGTGTCCGGGTGAATCTATACTACTTGTTGCAACTATAAAGCCATGAGTATTGAGAAATACTTGAAGATATTTAACTTCTGAACCAGAACTGCCTACTCGTAATGGTTCAGTAAAAAGTGGGATCTTTGTCGTGGTGGAAATTGGTGCAGTAGAAACTGGGTTAGAAGTAATCATAGTAGAAGGAGCAGTCGTAGTAGATATACTAGTTTTTTTCGTTATGGTTTTTGCGGGTACTAATATTACTTGTGTTGGTTTAGGTACAACTACAGATATGGGTACTGACACAGGTACCGGCGCCGTAGTCGTTGATACTGTCAGTGTTGATACTGTTGTTTGTTGTACTGAACCATTAAGAGCCGCACGCGTTCTCTGTCCGACAAAACCAAAACCTGTTGTCGTTGGAGAACCACTGCTTACAATTTTATTATCTGCCTGAAATGTTTCAACTGCTTGAAGAGTATGCGCGCCGAAATATCCTGTCACATATTCTGGTTGCAAAAAACCAAGAGCGATCAACTTTTTTTGCAAATTCGTAACTTGCGGACCTGAAAGGCTCTCATACAACGGTGCGGTTATTTGAACAACTCCAGATACAGATAGAGAAGATGCAGATGAAGATGTTTCTCCAGATGTTGATGGATTTATTCCGGAAACTGCAACCGTTTCAGGTGTCGTCTGAGGTGTTGTTTGAAGTGTCGCTATGTAATTAGGAACAGTTGTCGGTACAGAATACGATGAATATGAAGAATACGGATTTGCGGAAACTCCACTGACACCTCCACTATAATTCCCACCACCATAGTTTCCTCCTCCATTACCACCTCCTCCACCAGTCCAAACAACTGGTGCGGGATTAGGGTTTGAAATTGGAGGAGTCGATGTGGATACAACTTGGGCAAAATTTGCAATCACATTTATATTTGAAGTAACCGAAGAATCTCTACGAGGATTTGCAGTCGACCCATCAGACCAATTTACAAAATAATATCCGGCATTTGCAATTGCTCTCACCGGTCTTCCGCCACCACCAGATGATATTGTTTGAGACTCAAAACCAACAGGGCCCACGCTTCCATTTGGCCCAGCATTATAGGTAAGAGTGTACGTTACTACAGGCACGACAGGAGTAGTGATCGGAGCAGTCACGATGCCATTATATGCATACAACTGCGAAACCTCAGCTGCTGAAAGAGCACTATTATATATACGAACATCATCCAAACTTCCGTCGAGATAATATCCCACTGGCGCAGGGCGGGCTCCTAAAAGAACATCATTTGTACTCGACGAGCGCGTTCCGATCGCCAAAGTTCCAAACGGCACACCGTTTTTGTAAGCAGTAGCATTTGTTCCAGATACAACGACTGTCACAAAAACCCATGTATTGTCGGTGTAACCAGAGAAAAATCCTGTCCAATTATTATTGGCACTACTTGGATTATTGGTCGATCGCCATGATAAGTTCGTCAGGCCATTTCTGAAATCAGCGCCAACTTCATATTCGTTGAGATTTCCTTTTGATACAATTCCATGAAAATTTCCATCATTAGTAATTTTCAACCAGAACGAAATCGTCAAATCGCCGGTGATTTGTAGTGACGAAGAATTATGAATATCTATGTATTGTGAACTACTCGAAGAAAGTACGAGAGAATACGGACCAATTTGACCGGAACTATACGTCGGACTTCCCTGTTCTGTACCGTTATTTGAATTTGTTGATGAATCAATTGCTGTGCTTCCACTTCCTTCATCAAGTTTCCACCATCCTTGAGGCGCAACTGAAATTCCACCAATATTTGGAGGAGTAATTGTAACCGGAGGTGTCGTTGTAGCTGGTGAAGTAGGTGCGGTTGTAGTTGCTGGAGTCGTGACGGGTGGAGTGGTAACTGGTGGCGTCGTACTTGCGGTGCCTTGCGGACATGACGTGGTGGTAAATGTTTGATCGGAACTTGAAGCTGTATGATTAACAAAACTTCCAACTGATCCAGAAAAGTTTGTGGCAAACGAACGATAATGGTATGTCGCGCCGCAAATCAACGTACTGACGGTTGCGGTGAAATTTGCATCGGTATTATTAATTGATTCATCAAATGCAGGAAAGACAAGTGGTTCATTTATGACTGTGCCGTAGCTTGTCGTCGTACCATATTCAAAACCGCGAGTATAAATGACAGTGTTGCCCGTAGCATTGACGGTCCCATTTAACGTAGCGGTATAGGTGCCCACCGCAGTCGCACCAGAGGCCGAAACCGTCGGCGCAGTTACCGGCTGTGCGGCGGACGCATAAATTTTATTTATATATGAAATGTCGGACGTCGGAAACCATGAATCAAAAAGGAGGAGGTTGCCTTGGCGAACCGCATTTACGATAGGCCAGTACAGATCTATCAATTCTCCGTCAGGATAATACTGAATAGCGGTTCCATTCGAGTTCATTGCTCCGGCGGCTTGCGGGTATGGAATACCAATAGCCGGACTCATACCAGGTCCAGCCCATTGACCGGTAAATTTTGTGTAATTAAAAGGCAAACTTACGCCAAACTCGAGTGTTCTGACATTTTCCGGCATGAGCAAAACATTTGGAAAATCTTTATGCACCTGAACGATGATTGGGCCGTCTGTTTCGGCCGCGGTACTGTCGATATAGAAAATCGTCACGCCCCAACGATTGTAAGCGTACGAAATTTTCGACTCAAGAGTGGCGACGATTGCAGCCGAGCTCGTAGTCGATACTTGGTCTGGCACGCAACCAATTGCCATGAAGCAGCCATTATCATGGTTCCACTCAAGCTCCTGCGGACGGATAGTCAAGCCAACTTTAAAACCAGCGTCTTTGAATTTTTGAAACATGGCATCGATGACTTGGATAGAGCTGCTCGACGTCACGCCATCATTTAATGAAATGGGCGTTCCCCATTCTGGCGCGAGCCGAGAGTCTTGGACTTTTCGAGGATCTCCAATATACGTAATTGGCTGGAAATTTCTGTCTCCTTCCAAGTCCCAGATGATAATACCTTGAGCATTCGTAGCTTTGAGTTCCGTAATGTTTGCATCGACACCAGACATAATACGTGCAGCCCATGCAGTTGCATTTGTGTCAGTAGCATCAATAGTATTATCTGCAAACCAACCGTTTGGATTGGTCAACCATTCATGAAAATCAGTATGCTTGAGATAAAATGGTGACGTTCCGATAAACCATGTACCAATCGGGCGACGATCCGGCCAAGTTGTATTTATCGTATCTGGATATGTGGCGCGAAAAGCTGTATATGCTTCTGGTGCAAGAGTCAGTGCTGTATCCGTCGGTGATCCAAAACGGATATAAGTTGTGTAATCAGCTGTCTGTCCAGGTGCGATATTTCGAGCGGTGAGCTGCATGTCATATGTATATCCACCTGAACTGGTTGGGCCTGAAGTATCAGAACCGAGATTCCATTTTGGTGAATAATTGTCGGTAAAGACAGCCATACTACCCCAATTGCCATTTACAAAAGCTACAGGTGATAGCGAACCCACACTTAATGATTGTTGAGACGAGCCGGCACTTGGAACCATTAAAGAAAAATAAAACTTCATATCGTCCTCAGTTAGCGTGTCCGACGGATCATTATTTGTAATATACGTATGCATCGTGAACGTATTCGTACCCTTGCCACCGAACACGACTTTTATGGTGAACTGATCAGGTTTTCCTGAGTTATTTACCTGCTGTATAAAATCTGGATTTGTGCCAGTAGTTTTTACTGGGGACTGATCATTGATTCGCGGTTGAGCTACACCACTCGGCGTCGTAAAATACGCATAGTTATTTATGCTATAGAGGGACATATTCGTATTGAGAAACGACTGTCCATTATAGGAAAAAGCTTTGAGATCTTGTGCATCAAACGAATATTGAACTCCACTCGTATCTGCATACACATCATGAATTGTCCCGAGAAGACTTACGGTTGAAACTACTCCAACAAATACTAACAAAAACCAATGAAGTAAATTAGAAACAATACGATGCGAATGCCACCTATCGTACAAGAGAATCTTTTCAGTAAGGATTCTGTGGGGATGTCTCATTTATGTCAGATATTATAACACTAACTCCAATCTTTTTTCATCTACAGATATACACACAAAAAAAGACCCCGGGGTCTTTTTTTGTGTCATTAATTAAAACAATACACTCAAAAACGAAAAACTAGATTGACCACGTCCATGGGAGCGAAATCGCAAATACCATAAAGAGTGCGCCAATGAGAGCGACATTTTTCATAAACTGAACCTTGTCCATTTGTCTTGCATTAGGATCAGTGATCGTCCAATATGTATGAATTTTGTAAGTAACACCAGCAAGGAATATAACCAAAAGTGCAATACCGACTCGAGGCCATAGACCAAGGAGAATTGAAAGTCCTCCAAGTAAGGCCAGAACTCCTGTACCGACTGCAGCTGCTTTTCCTGATTTTACGCCTTTTGATTGGGCATAGCCGGCAAGCATAGCCGAGTTTTTGAAGTGATTATATGCGACATTGATCCAGTAAAAACCAAAAATAATGCGTCCGATAAGTAGCAGAATTGATATTGTCATATTATAAATATATGTGTAAAAAATTAATAATCTCGCGAAAGAGCTATAAGCATATGATATACTATTCACATGTTAAATTCAATATTTGAAAGTTTGAAACCTGCTTTCAAAGGCGATATCGATTCGACTGATGAAACTCTTACAACTTATTCGCATGATGCCAGTCTTTTTACCCTCAGACCACGCGTCGTGGTTTTTCCGCGTGATTCTGCTGACGTTCAGACACTCGTCAAATGGGTCAATGCAAATCGTGCCGCGAATCCCGACCTTTCCATCACAGCACGTTCGGCCGGCACCGACATGTCAGGTGGTTCTATAAATCATTCAATCATTTGTGACTTCACTCGATATATGAATGCGATTGGCAAAGTGACTTCGGAAACTGGTACAGTTCAGCCGGGTTGTTACTATCGAAATTTTGAAAAAGAAACGTTGAAACATCATGCAATCATGCCAACCTACCCTGCTTCACGCGAAATCTGCGCTGTCGGCGGTATGATTTCAAATAATTCTGGCGGCGAAAAAAGCATGAAGTACGGCAAGACAGCTAATCATGTCGCGCAATTGCGAGTCGTTTTCACCGACGGAAATGAATATGTCGTGAAGCCGCTCAGCGCCTCGGAAATTGCAGCGAAAATTTCCGGCAATTCCTTCGAAGCAGAACTTTATAAAAAATTGTGGGATTTAATTGAAAAAAATTACGACACAATAAAAGCCGCAAAACCCGACGTCTCGAAAAATTCAGCCGGCTATTATTTATGGAATGTGTATGATAAAAAAACCGGTATCTTCGATTTGTGCCAACTCATTGTCGGTTCGCAAGGCACGCTCGGTTTTGTCACGGAAATCACGTTCAAGTTAGTACCCGTCGAACCATTTTCAAATATGCTCGTAGTATTTTTGCCGAATTTGACACATCTTGCCGAAATTGTGGATGAAATTGCGCCGTCACAACCGGACAGCGAGGAATCATATGACGATTACAGCATGAATCTCGCGGTAAAATTCTTTTTCGACTTTTTCAAAGAGCTCGGTTTTTGGGGCGCAATCAAACTCGGTTTCCAATTCATTCCCGACGCATGGGACGTACTCGTTTCCGGACATATTCCCAAATTGATTTTGATGGTTGAATTCACCGGAAAAACAGAAACCGACATTCACGACCGTCTCGTGGCCCTCAAAAACAAAATCGCGCATTTCGGCTATAAAATCCACATCGCGCGTTCGTCAGGCGAAGCCGACAAATATTGGCGCATCCGCCGCGAGAGCTTCAATCTCTTGCGTAAACATACGAAGGGCAAAAAAACTGCTCCTTTTATTGATGATATCATCGTCAAGCCCGAATATTTGCCGGAATTTTTGCCGAAGGTGCAAGCCCTCATTGATCAATATAAATTGATTTACACAATCGCCGGACATCCTGGCAACGGCAATTTCCACATCATTCCGCTCATGGATTTGAATTCCCCACTTTCAGCCGACATTATTTTAGAATTGTCGAAAAAAGTTTACGATCTCGTTCATGAATATCATGGTTCAATCACTGCCGAGCACAATGATGGTATTATCCGCACACCATATCTTCTGCAAATGTACGGACCAGAAATCATTGTTCTTTTCCAAGAGACAAAAAACATTTTTGACCCTTCAAATATTTTCAACCCTGGCAAAAAAGTCGGTGGCACATTTGATGACATTCGAAAAGCAATTAAATAGCACGGCTTGCTAAATCCCCTTGTCAAAATAGGAACTTGTGGTATATTCACGCCAGTAGCATAAAAACAAAAATCAAATAAGAAGCTCTTCAAAATAGGGCTGGAAAGGAAATATGCAGAATATACAGAATCAGAACACTGAAATAAAACCTCAAGTGGAAACTCTCCGTGCAACTGTCTGTTTTCCAGTAAAACAGGCTCAGTCAGCAAACGATTCATCATGGATACATCTTGCCGTCAAAGGTAGCAACATCGGCCAAGGTTTTCAAAACGGCTATGGCGGAATCATCAAAGAATACGAAACACCACGTCAATGCGCCACCCGCAAAATTTTCGAGGAAAGCGACGGCGTCATAGTCGACCCGAAACTTTTGCGCTACGTTGCGCTCGGCGAATTCATCACGAATAATGATGACGGGACAAGAACGATTTTCAAAGTCCATTTTTTCCTCGCAGAACAATGGATCGGCGAATTTCGCAATACTCCGAAAATGTTCGACGGGAAATGGTATCGAATTGACCAGCTTCCGCTCGACAAACTAATGCCCGACAATCGGTACTGGCTCGAAGAAGTTCTCAAAAACAATCTCAACTTCGAGCGGACATGGAATTGTTACTTGATTGAAGCTATTTACGGGCCACATCATGAACTTCTCCAAAACAGTGTCCTCCTGACCGCACTTAACCATAAGATGACAACGGGTTAACAATTAAATTAAAAATATAGAAACAAAAAGGGCACAACCATTGCGGTTGTGCCTTGTTTTTTTGATAAATTCACTATTTTAGAAACGGTAAATCGAGCAGAGTCCGCAAATTCCGTATCGTGTAGCGCGGAATATGAAACGAATTCGTCGGCTTAAGCGCGGCATACGAACCGTGAAGCAAACGCACAGTCGTAAATCCCAACAGATTTCCGTAATAGATTTCAGAATCGATCCTATTGCCGACGACGACAATATGCCGACCCTTAGTTATTCCACCTACATATTCCCTTTCGCCGTATCTTTTGGCGATTGAGCGAAAGATGTCCTCCTTGTTTTCATTTTTCCCAACAATGTGTACTTCGGAAAAAATGTTCTCGAGGCCAAGACGTATGCCGACAAGGCCAATTTTTTGACGTTGTACCGTTTCGTCGCCGGCAGTGACAAGTATCTTCACCCCTTCAAGCAGAGACAAGACGTCTTTCGCCCCGGGTACCATACCAAGATGCATCCGCAAATAATCGGATTCCTCCGACCACAATTGCTTCCACCCACTGGTATCAGTGACCGTATCATCGAGGTCGAAAACATACAGTCGCTTGCGTGCGTGAATATTCATATGTTTGCGATGATTGAAGTAGTTTTTTGGTGATGACGGACAATACCATGCTCCTGATCGACAAGATCAGCCGCAATGAAAGTATCCGCTACTGTTACGATTTTTTCCGGGTCAAAAACAACCGGAAATGCCAACTCCATTTTGTAACACTCCAGCACTTCAGGATCAATAGCGCCGTCATTGACTATGACGACATCCATTTTATCCCGACCGATTTTCTGGAGAATTTTTTCAGTGAAGGTGGAAGCGGAATAACCATGAGTTTCAGCTTTCTTCGTCATGATATTGACCACATGAATCAGCTTGGCACTGCTTTTGGCAATAGCCTCGCTGAAACCAGTAACCAATGCATTTGGTAAAACCGAGGTATATAAATCCCCGGGACAAAAAACAATTTTGTCAGCTGAAACCAAAACTTCGTAAGCGCCTATGTAGATGTTTGCTCGAGGTTCGAGATAGACATCAGATATGTTCCGCGCATCGGCGATAGGACGCGTGTCAATTTTATCTTCGCCTTTCAGTATCGTACCGTCACTTAGACGAACACAAAGTTCTGCGTCAGTGAGGCTGACCGGCAAAACTTTTCCGCGAACGCGAAACCACGAACAGAGTACATCAATCGCCGCGGGCATGCTCCCCGTTATATCGGTAAGCGCGGTCAGCATAATATTGCCGACTGTCGCACCGTGAAGAGATGACGTGTTATTTTTCTCGAAGCGATACGCCAAAAGCGACCGAAGTTCATGGGCAATTTTATCATCTGCCAAAGCAAGAATCGCCTGACGGATATCACCCGGAGGCAGAACGCCATGTTCATCGCGAAGTCCTCCAGAATGTCCTCCGTGGTCAAACATAGTTTGAATAGTTGCAATATTAGGTCGAACGTTTTTAAGATAACGGGCAATGCGGAAAACTCCGCCTCCCCCGCCAACCAAAACAATCGACTCGTGTATGCTATTTTTTCCATCATTGGTATTTTTGATCATAATTTTCTCCGTATTTAATTGTCAAAAGACAAGGTTGAAACTCAAGACTATTCTGAGATTAACGTCTCATGAAGAAAAAAGCAAACAAAAACCACCCCTTAGTTGGGCGGTTTTCTTGAAACAAAATATTAATATTACTGTGTCGAAGCTGAAGTTGAAGCGGTAATATCGAATGCCTCGATTCCTTTTACAATCGATTTTGCATCAGCTGTCGCAGCCTTGATGTCGCTATCAACTATTTTAATATCAGCTTGAGCGGCCTTTACAGCTGTGGCATTGTTTGCGGCAATTGTTGCATTACCGTTATCGGGAGTGAGGCTCTGTGTAGCAGTAACCGCAGCTGTTGCCTGTGTTTGTGCGTCAGCTACTTTTGCGTTCAAATCAGAAAGTGATGCTTGGAGGGCCGTTACATCATGTCCTGCTGTCTGCAACGTAGTAATTCTCGTCTGCAATTTTACTGCAAGAGTCGTGAACGAAGTCACTAATGTCTGTGCACGATCTGCGGCAGCCAAAATATCGGTCTGTGGAATAACAAGAGCGTATACGCGATAGTCTTTTGTTATTGATTGTGCCTCTGTTCGCAACTGAGACGAGCTCGATAAATCTCCTACTGAACCAGTTGGAGTCGAACTTGCTGTTGCTTGGATTTGTGATTGAAGCGTTGCTAATTCGGCGCTCAAAGTCTGGATTTCAGATGCAATTGTTGATTTTGTCGAAGAAGAAATCTTTGCCATTGCATTGATACGAACTAAAAGTTCATTAAGAGAATTGATTCTTGCAGTAATCTCCGCTGTCGAACGATTGTCAATATTCGAAATGGCTTGATCTTGATGTTGAATTAAATTTTGTTCACGAGTTGTTGATGACATTCGAGTTGTCGAACCCATTCTCATATCGGCCCTCATTGGCATTGTACCCGAGGCCATATGTCCTCGCATATACATTCCAGCATGCATCGGCATTGAACTACTTGCTGGAACCTGAGCAAAAACAGTTGCGGTCATAATACCGCCAGCAAGTATTGTCGAAACACTCACGATAGCAGCATATTTTGAAATAATAGTTTTCATGTTCATGTGATATTAAATAAATTATAAATTATTGAACTGGCTGATTTGCGGTTGCAGAATCCTGATCTAATGCTGCAGATTGGTTGGATATGACTGATATATCTGAATTGAGTGCTGAACTTGAGTTATCTGATGGCGATGTTGCGAGTCCTGTAACAGCTGCACTCGAAGCTGACGCCAACTGCTGATTCTGCGTAACTTGTACAGATAATGGCGCTGTAACTGGCGCAGCGGCTGGTGATGAGTTTCCTAGAAGCAACCACGCCACAATAATAATTACGATAATAACAACAATCCAGAAAATTATTTTTGAGTTTTTAGACATATGTTTAATTGATAATTTGATATACAATATATTATACACTATAAATAGAAGAAATATTTCATGGAAATTAACACTCCCAACAGAAAGAAAATCGAACTTCGTGATGTTATTCTAGGAGGTCAAGACGGCTTGGTAAATGTTTTAGGTCTTTCTTTGGGGCTTTTTGCGGCACACACGACTGGTCGAATTATCATTATCGCCGCTCTCGCAGCCGGTTTCTCCGAAGCATTTTCTATGGGTGCTGTCGCCTATACTTCGGCAAGTGCAGACAAAAATAGGTTGTCTGAAAAGACCCCAATTTTATTTGATGCAGTTGTTGTTGGCGTCGCTGCTTTGATCGGAGCAGTAATACCAATCATTCCTCTTTTATTTTTATCGGAAACTCCGGCAATCATTGCAGCAATCATAATAGGCGCAATCGTTTTATACAGTTTCGGTATTTCAAAAGCGAAAACCGTTGGCGGCAGTGCATGGCGCTCGGGAGTACAAATACTTTTAATCGGTTTAATCAGCGCATTCGCCGGATTTTTAATCGGCTGGATTTTGGGAGTTGCTTAGTTGCATGAAAAATTATCGAAGCAATTTTTACCCAAACGTAAACGTATACGCATCAAGTCCGGGACCTTCAACGTCTATTTCAATTGTGTGCTGACCATAAATCGTCCCCTTAATTAAATTGTAAAGCATGTTTGCTTGAATAACCTGCGTTCCCTGCGACACTCCGTCCAAAATGACGTTTATCTTTACTCCATTTGGTGCAATTTTCGAATTGGCAGCCGCGACGAAATACATATTCTTTGCATTATACGTATAGAAGATTTTTGAAGTAGACTGTGAACCCGTGCCAACACTCTCCGCATATTGATCAGCAAAATTCCATGTACCGGAAAGATAAAGTGAATTCGGTTGAATATTTGAAAATACCGGCGCAGTCAGAGTCTGTAAACCCTCCACGCCCTGCTGACCATTCGTCAAATATTCGTTTCGAGCCGCACCAAAATATGTTTCAGGGCTCTGGACTTGATCTGGAGTTACATTCACGACGTTTGTTGGGTCAACTAAACCAGTTGGCACATTATCCGGTAAACCTAAAACTTGATCACGCTGTTTTAAAGCCGCCTGAATTTCTTGCTCGGTTTGTGCATAATTACCTTCACCAATTCCGTTTCCGACGACATATCCATCGATATTGATTAAATAGTGTGCTGGCCAATACATGTTATTGTACGCATTCCATGTACCCATATTACTATCTAAAACAACTGGATATTGTATGCCATATTGTTTAACAGCCGTGGCAACATTTGAATACACTTTTTCAAATTCAAATTCAGGAGTGTGCACGCCAACAATTTCCAAACCGTAATTTTTATACTTTGCATACCAAGCGTCCAGATATGGGAGTGTACGCTCGCAATTTATACAGCTATATGTCCAGAAATCAAGAAGCACAACTTTATTCCCAGCAAATTGTGACAACATAAACGGAGCTGAACTCGACCCATTCGGACTGTTGATGAAGCCTGTCGGATCGACAATTTCTTTTGCCATTGGATACTGTTGAGATTCCTGCGCAACGCGCGCAGCATTTTGTGCTGCAGTTTCAGGAATAACGGTTGTAGTCGAAGTTGAAAAGCTTTCAGCTGGTGTGGTCGACGTCGCATACGTCACCACCACATTTTGAATCGAACCTGGCGCGACACGCGGCTTGTTTGCTTCCAAATACACAATTACTGCGACGATGATAACGACAATTCCTATTTGTGTGATGCGCTGTTGTGTCATAAAATTTAAATCTTTATTGAGACTTATTATACACTATCCGACGCTTCAGAAATATTTTTCTTGAAGAGATTGAGAATATAATCGGTCAAATCAAAAGCTTTCTGCATATCTGCTTTTGTATTTATTGTTTCATCGGTATATATGTAAAGTTTGTTTTGACTAAATTCAAAATTTAAATAACTTCGTTTGAAAACAGTCTTGTCGAGAATGTCAGCCATGACGTCTGGTGTAAAAATTTCATACGCTTCCATCTCCCCACCTTTTGGAACATAAACTGCAAATAATTTATTGAATTCATTCGATTCAAATTTCAATTTCTCCAAGCCAATAAATGAACCGATATCATCGTTGTAATTGAGCAGAACTTCCGGAATATTATTCTGAAATGTTGCTTCAAAAACACGGATCGAGTATGTGTGTCTGCTTTTACCTTCGCCGATAGTAGTTTTATAGGTGTAAATTCTTAAAGGAATATTTTGATATACACCGCTTAAAACATCAATTATATTGTGTGAATCCCCTGTCTGAAACAATCTTCCCGATACGCTCTCCATTGGCGCGTTTGGCGAATATTCATAACCGATAGCCGCTCCAAATTCTTTTATAAATTCGGTTTCAATTTTTGAATATACATATCCATAACCAACGGTCCCGATTATGATATCAATAATGAGTAACTGCACTATTCCGGAAATACACACCAACCAGATCGTCGCGGCGACAAATACAAAATAAATAATAGTCCACGGAAGATAATGCTTTCTTATATACCCGAGAGTGCTTTTTCTGATATCGTCGACTTCAATTCCTTGTAGATTCATAGGCATCAATTACTTCAAGTGGAAAGAACTAATAAATTGATTAATGTTTTTCGGCGCAATACCTCTATACAAGACAAATATTTGATACAACTGATTACCTACTACAATATTTTCTCCCTGAACATTGACATCATAGTCTTTTGAATAAAACTGATAGGTAATTGCGGGATATTCTCCGAATTGTTCCAATGATGAAGTCGAGAGAACGCCATTGTCGCTTTTTAATTCTCCGTTGAGACTATCTTGAATAGCATTATTAGATAGCGGTATAGCCGATGAAAACTGTGTATCTCCTACTTGATAGCTTACGGAAGCAGATTCATTGTCTGAATATTCATTAATCGTATAAGGAATATTTGAACCGGGTGCTGTGAGTGTCTGAGTTGTGTATGTGGGTTGACTAGGAAAATCGATCGTAAAATTTGGTTGGCTTGAACTGCTTGTAGAAGTTGAGCCCGATGTATTAATTGATGTCGAAGTCGACATAAATAAATCTTGCGAATAATTACTAGAGAGTTCCTGATTTTTCACAAGAGTAGTCTGCCACTGTGAAATCTCCTGTCCCCACTTGTAACCAAAATATGTTTCTGGAATAAAGAGAACAACTGCAAGAACGATGACAATAATAAGCTTTGTCTTTCGTCGACTCGAAATAGAAACGTCTTCAGCGAGCTCGACAACACGTGCCTGCGCAAGACTGTAATAAAGTTCAAAGAATGAAATCAAAATGAGTGGCTGGATCACGGTCACTAGAGACAATATAAATACCAATGCCAGAAGTATGCCGAGGGCAATTATGATCGGAACTGGCATATGAATTGCTATTGTAATCACAGCGAGAATTACTCCAATAATTATGAAGATTATTTCGCCAGCAAAAGCAATTAATCCGAAAAGAAGCGACACGACAAACAGTTTTAACACATTTCCCCACCAATGTTTTTTAACAATAGTCCAACTTCCAAGCATTGCATCAAAACCTTTCTTGCCACTGTCGATAAAAACAAGTTGAGAAAACAATAAATATCCATACAAAATTATTCCGGGAACGAGAAATAGTAATGCCGCACCATTCCATGCAAACCACATCATGAGAACAAGCACTAGAAACTGCCAGAAAAACTTTGACGCTTTTTTAAATGAATCTACAAAACCAACATATTGACCTTTGTGTCCATCTGAAATACTGGTATACAAAGCAATTTTCGCAAGAAGAGCAAGCACTGAAATTATAATAATTGCAACAATTACAAGTGCAGTTAGATACGGATATTTGAGACCCAAAAGTGAAATCGCATTAAAAATCCCTGAATAAAACAGAGTAGCAAGAATAGTTCCAAAACTCCCCACCAAAAAGATTGGCCACATTTTCTTGAAATTTGCTTGATAGAAAGTCCATGATTTTTCGATCATTCCATCGATACCGATGATTGTTCTCTTGTTTGAAAGTGCTTCTACCGAAACCGCCGCAGTTGGAGACGCAACGGGAGCATTTTCTGGATTCTGAAATGCTACATGATTTTCAGGAACAGAGTGTGGGTCAGATAAACGACTGTATTTACCAAAAAGATAGAAAGCGTAAGGAATTGAGATAATAACAGTCGGAATGAGAGCTAAAATAATAGTACCGAGTATTGCACCCAAAATTCCACCTTGCAGAGGATTCCCTGATTCAGATCTTACGACGATAAGCGTAACGATGGCGATGACCGAGAGAAAAAAAACAAAACCCGAAAATGATAATAGCTTCTTCCAGAAATTTGTATTCATGTATTTAATTTTATTTGTATGCAAAAATAATACCACGATTTTTTTATGGTATCAATGGAGTATATCCACTCTTATATAGTTGGCTTTTTGATCGCTGTCGATGCTAAATATGATAGAAAACCCGGAATAATCGGCAGGATGCACGGGCTCAAAAACGAACCGAGACCAGCAATGAAGGCGATTCCAGCGTTCACAAGATTAAGTGAATCGATATTACCGCCGGCATTCGTACCAAAATTGAGACGATCGAGAGCCATAGCTAAAAATTGGAAATCAGCAATTTTCGACAAATCACCAGTAAAAATGAAAATACCAATAATGACGAGAAGCGCTCCAAAAATATATTCGAAATATTTAAGCCATTTCCCTGCTTTATTAATAAGTCTTTCGGCCTGAACTGTAAACAATCCAACAAGTAAAAATGGAATACCTATACCAAGTGTATATGAAAAAAGAAGTAGAAATGCGCTGACTGCCTGTGTAGCCGCCAATGCGATGATAGCTCCAAGAGCCGCGGAAACACACGGTGTCCAACCCACTGCAAACGCTGCGCCGAACACAAATGATGTCGCGTAATATGAGCCGAAGCGTTTTTTCACCGAAACTGCATGAGTTCGCTCCAAAAATTTTGGCTTGATGACGCCGAGCAGAAAAAGTCCGAACAAAATAATGATTACCCCGCCGGCATAACCAAGCCATTCCTCCACTGTTTTATTCGCATGCGAAAAAACTGTTTGGAGCAAAACACCGACGAGCGAAAATACGACTGAAAAACCAAATACAAAAAAGACACTGCTCAAAAATATACGCCAATCACGTTTTGGTTTTTGCGGTTGAGGTTGGTGTTGATTTTGCGAAGGGTTTGTTGATTCCATAATATGAAAATTATAGCACTATTCAAACTCGAACAAAACGATCTCCGATTTTGTACCAACGCGCAGAGGTGGTCCCCACGTACCGACGCCACTGGAAGTATAGACCTGCATTGAACCGCGTTCGTGCAAACCATAGTTATAACCGGGAAAAACAAGCCACGCCAGCCAGGTTGCCGGCCAAACTTGACCTTTGTGTGTATGTCCAGAAATTTGAAGTGATACGCCTGATTTGACTGCGACATCCAAATCTCTTGGTTCGTGTTTAAGAAGAATTGATGGACGGCTTTCATTTCTTGCGGTTTCAGCTTTTTTAAATTTGTTTATAATTTTTGAAAATTTCTCTGCTGTGTCAACATGCCCATGATCAACACCGATAATATCAACACCGTCGACAGTGACAACTTCGTCTTCCAATATGCGCAAACCGGGAATTTTTTTAACCGCATTCAAAAAACGCATTGCGTTTATCTCTGAAAATTCTTCGTGATTTCCCATGACAAAGTAAATTCCATCTGAAATGACGTGTGGGGTTCGTAATCCCGGCGTCGGTGCACACAAATCACGCAATGGCAGAATCGCGGCGTCTGCGTCAATCTTCACTCCGTCAAATAAATCGCCGCCAATGAAAACCAAATCCGGTTTCAACTCTTGAATTTTTTTTACGATTTTCTCCAAAAATCTCACACCACGAACATGACCTAAATGTATATCGCTAATCCACACGGCTTTTTTTGTTTTCCATGTCTCAGGAAGATTTTGCAATTTCACGGAAACACGTGTCACAACCGTTTTA
>Ga0302280_1000818_pt1 | contig 27044 bp, 14 predicted proteins | sample III_Fen_E1_1_FD_198771 | JGI IMG/M metagenome (GOLD analysis project Ga0302280, IMG submission 198771) | Peat permafrost microbial communities from Stordalen Mire near Abisko, Sweden - III_Fen_E1_1 | ecosystem: Environmental > Terrestrial > Soil > Wetlands > Permafrost | place: Sweden: Abisko... | reverse complement strand
GCAGCCATAATAGAGAAACTAGTGGTTATGAATGATATTATAGCGATGAGAGTATTGGGAGAATAATCTTTGATATTGTTCTATACTGTGAGAGCAATGATGTTGATAATTCTCGATTTATGTATTTCCGGTAGTTAATGCTTATCAAGTTAGTAATATTTCTGCAAAGCAGGAATGAGTCTGCTCATGCCACGATATATTAGCATTAACATATGCTAGTCCTTGAGTTGGCACAGTTCCTAAACCCACTATAGTAAGTACTAAATTATCGTATTATCTGCCATCACAATTTGATTATTGCTTATTAAATTACCGAGCAGCCATCCAACTTAGATGATTTACTTGTCAATACCCCAAATTTCAACGCTGTTGTAGGTCTATCTTAGAAAATGAGCCACGCTTGGAGCTAGTAGATGATTAGGGCAATTCTCATCGGCTAATAGATTAATGATAATTCCCAGACAATTGATACGACCATAATTATCAATTTTATTATCAGTTCTATAGTTGCAGATGATCTTACCCAGCACTAATTCACTTAAATCCAAGCAAAATTTGATGATGGTTTATTATTCTGGACAACCATCACTGTTATACCGTAGGAAAGGTTTTTATTATGCAAGTGAGTTCATCATTCTATGAATGGTTTTTTATAGATTAGCTCCTGCCTCCAATTCATGGAAGAGATCGAGAAGATAGACAGAAGATTCGTCCTAGGTTATGTTAGTTTGCAATAAAAGTTTGCGTTTGTTGGCAAATAATTATTATAGTTCTTCCCTTCTCCTGGCCTTGCGAATTGATACGCGTTTAGCTTATAGTTGTGAATGCATATTTGCTCTATTAAAATGTTCTATATATCTTTTATCTCCATAATTTGAAGTCGTAAAATAAAACTACTGCCATGAAAATCGATGATTTAGATAAACTTTTATTTCGTAAAAATCAAGTATAAAATGGTTGTTAATCAAATTTAATTCAAGAAAAGCATCAAAATTATCCTAACAATCTCTCATCCCACATCACCTCTTTTTCTTACTTTATAATCTTGTTGTGAGGGGTACCTATTTTGATTAGCGATTAATTCAATAATTTTTCATTGGCAATGGCATAACTTTAAATTGGGTTTCGACGAGAAGCCTGCATTGTGGATAAGATGTTTGCTGGCGATTCTGTTTGAGATTTATAACGTAGCTTTGACCCATTCTGTTTTTTCCCTTTGAAGTTTCCATACCTCTAATTTGTATGATGTTTCTTTTCCTATTGGAGTTCATAAAAAGATTGGTGATACTTCTTTCGTTTTAGATCAGTTAGATAGACTTTTATTTATCTACCATTTTCCTTCTTTTTCTATTTATCACTTGAATATTCAAAGGATCTTTCCTGACGCTGAGTGGCTGCCTTTTATTTTATATGGCAAGCCTTCTAATCTTTTGAAATTCTAATTTTGTTAGGCTAATGTGATGATGCCTCTATTTTTTAATGTTCATGGTCACTCTCAATGCATGAATTGTTTAAGAGACGATTAGTTTGAACTGTATTTTATTCAAAACGTATTAAGTTAGCTACAGGTTTAAGTATCTCTGAAAATTTAGGAGGCAGATATTTATGTTGTTCATATTTCTGCATTTTGGAGAATAGGCGAGTGTAACAAATAGCCTTGTTTTTAGAAAAGTTATCATAAGTTACGAACTATAGTAGATGCGATTGTAATAGTTAAAGGAGGTGAACCAAAAGTTGGTTGTAGTTTGATTCATCTTTGCGAGTGGCGAATCCGCTATAAATAGACATAATATAAATAATAAATCAATAACATCTTTACAGGCCTCTGTTTTATAATATACTGAGCTGCTTCGCATATTATAATCAATTCCAGCAATTCATTGATTTTTGACCAAGTGATGTTTTCTATAATTGTTTATCATGTAGAAAGATAAAGAAGATAATGATATAATACCCGTGATAATTCCATAAAATAGAGAAGAGAAACTTTCTTAAATAATTTCTCGCTCCTTCACCAATACCAAAGACAAAAGTAAGCTTATCTTCGTTACGAAATCACTATCGGTTACTAAGCCTATCGCCCTATCTCTTTTGAATTCAATCAAAGAATACAGTAAGAGTATCAATTCTGTCACCATACTGATTGACTTCTAGCTTGAAGAAATTGATTAAATCAATGAATATTTGCGAGAATCAGTTCTGTTGTCCCCTAAAAAAAAATATTTTAATTCAGATGAAAAGCTTGATATTGAAGTGATTAGATTAAGTTCTCTTACCATTGATAAAAGAAAAGCATCCTATGTAAGAGGAGGAATTTTTAGTATAACTTGCCAAATTTTTCTGACAGATTTATTGCGCGGTTAAACGACTATAAACCCGAAGGCAATTTCTAAAATGACCATCAAATTGACTGAAAAAGTGAAAGATTACTATCACTATTATGCTTGGATGACAACATACTTAAAGGTCCAAGAAAAGCAAACTGAAAATGGTTGGAATTGTCCAATTTATTATATTTCTAATCATCCTCAGCATTATTCAGATATAAAGGAGATGGAAAGAATTTATCGAACGTTTTTCTGCAAAAAGATAGTAATTTGGCCTTTCGGGAGAGCATAGATCAATAAAAGGTTAAATGTTTTCCGACAGCAAAATCAAGTCAAAGAGTGGTAGCACTGCTTATCTCATAGTCAAAGTTAATTAGAGCTTTACTAAGCCTTAATGAAACTGTATTATTTCTTGAAAAAAGGGTATACGAACAGACATGCATAAAAATCATACATTCTTGAAGAAATCTTGTATAATACTGTGGTTGAAGAAGGGTACAGAGCAACCCGAGGGTAATTTGTCTAATTTGAAAATATTAAATTCCTGTTAAGTCTTTTATAAAATGCAAATAGATTGGTGATGGCCAATTATCTTTTGAAGTTTATCACTGAGAATACTTGTGAGGTATGGAATAGTAACAACAGTCAAGTTATTGAAATGGTTTAGGATATTCAAGCAAAATTAAAGACCTCATTTTTGTACTTTTAAAAAGTTGAGGTGAGCACTTTGACAGTCGATTTGTATACTCTTTTTTCAGTTAATGAAAATCTGCCGTTTTTATTGAATGACAATCAATAAAGTATATTTACTTGTAACTATGAGCTCTATCTAACTTTGAAAATACATCCAGAACAAAACTAAAAGATAAATGAGCTGATTAAAGTCATTGAAAATGTTAAACTTGCATAGAGATCAAGTAATCGAGAGGAAATCAATTATGATTTAAGATAGTTATAAAAAAGACTACAAAGCAATGAGAATGATATTAGGAAGGCTAATATATTAATAATTTGTGGAAATCGGAAAGCTTCAAAGTATGTTTCAGCTTGTTTAAGAAATTATCAAAGTAATCGAGCCTATATTGATTTTTTAACCATCATATACGACTACTTAAGAAAGGAGAGGACGTTCCGCTTGACTAAAATTAAGAAGATATACGACAAAAGAAAAATAAAAAAATAGGCCATCGACTTAAATCCTAAAGTATCTGGCTGCAAAAAATACTGGATTGAATAGAATAGACTTATCCTAGAAGAGCTATTGTGCAGGTAACTAGACAAGATTCATCAAATGATACTCAACTATGATCTGCAAATGAATATACTCAGCGAGCAAACACAAAATGCTTCCCAACAAGGAATCATCTTTGAGATTAATCAAGAAGAAATCAAGATTAATTAAAATTTTAATGAAGAGCTGCTCAAATCAGATTTTAAAATTATCGATATTACGTAAATTAAAGTGACAAACTATCACCCACATAAGGAAATTATTTTTTAGAGAGGAGACAGCAAAATCAATGTGGTCGTGGATTAGTATCACTACGGGGTGGAGCCAACCAGTTTCAATCAAACTTTGAAAATATTGAACCCTGAAATTATTGTTTTTTATAGTCCTAATACCACTCTGCTACGCAGTCTTTACCTCTTCCAAATTGAACACTAATCTCAAAAGTAAATCGCTATTTAAGTAGTCTGAAGGATATTCACATATTCAGTTTTGATAATTCCTATGAATCGAAGGCAGTGATTCACGAAGTCACTTCAGAAGATAAGGCATTCTGGATGATCGCTCAGAATAGATCTCAGCTTCACTAGTTTATCGAAAGCCCCTTCTTAAGGATAAAGAATATCAATATGCAAGATTCTTTCTAAGAGGCCAAAAATAGTTTAAGGGGAAAGAGTTTACTGGAAGTATAATTTTATTAAAGAAGGATTAGGGCAAAGGAGCTCTGAATTTACGCTCAATTGATTTGAGTGGATATCGAAGAATTATTTTAGTAGATACGAGGGAGTTTAAATCATCATTACCGTCTTATCTTTATCATAGCGGTTTTCAAGTTATCCCAATGTTCCTCAAAACAGCAGACTATATTCTCTCAGATGACATAGCAGTAGAAAAGAAATCGGTTCACACTAAAGATTTGCATAACTCTCTCAAAAGTCCAAGATTGGAGGATCAGCTAAGGAGAATGAGCATATCTTTTAAGCATTCTTATCTGCTGATTGAGTGTTAAGAATAAACTGATTGCACTAAGTCTAATTTTGGCTTTCTTGAAGGTAAAAGCGGCAATAAATCGAGGTATTAACTGCGAAAAAAATTGATGCAGTTGATCCATAAGTTTGGAAATGTACGATTAATATGGTCCGTCAACGTAGGACAAAGCTGCTAATTTTTCAAGCAGTTGAAGACCAATAAGGCTGAGCCAGATCTGCTTAAGTTTCATAAAAATTAAGATGAATAGCATTAATAAAGTTCTACGACTCTATAAAAAATTAAAGAAGAGTCGTCGAGATTAGAGGATGATAATTGATTTAGGATTTTATTGAGAGTTAGTTTTAGTTTATGAAATTAATATTTTGATTAATCGATCCTATATTAAGAGAATGAATCAACACTTAGATCATCGCATATGTTGAAAGATTAACTTTTATTTAAGGATAAGGTAAATAGAGTTAAAGATAGCCGTTTTCCTAGTGATTTATGCTAAGGGAGTGAAGTGCACACAATTTTTTTTCTTGAAAATAAGGAAAGATAATCTGATTTTTTTAGAATCGAAGCTAATATCCAAAAAAATGACTTGCTTCATAATTGAGCGCTATCCCATCATTGCTCCTTCGTTCTTATCGTATAATTAGTGTAAACAAAAAATGGGTTATTGATAATCAATATATGGCCGCTTAACCTACTACAGTCAATATGCAAAAATCAAAGATTAAAATCAAAATAAACGAGGATATCACCCCTCAATTTCTAAGTCCAATTATCAGAAGATGATTATATTTAAAATCAAAGCAGTAAATAGCATAACTCTTTATATACCGCAAGTTATTCAGTCTAATATTATTTTATTCATGAGGCTCATTGTTTTGATTGCTTTGCTGGTGTCCCTTGCTGTCACGCAGTCCAATGGCATAATCTCCAATGTAACATGCGTTCAGACTGTGTCCTGTATCTCAACTGATTATTTTGACTTTATTGCCTGTAAGTGTCTGCCATATCCACCCTGTGGAATTAAAACTTGTTTACTACCCGATGTCCTAGATCCCCTCACATGTCAATGTTAGCCCTGCATACAGATGGTAAGTTGCATCCTTCAAGACTATTGGAACCCTATACTCTGCAAGTGCACCCCCTGCTTAACTACAAAGTGCCTTTCTACTCAATATTTCAACTCTACTCTTTGCAAATGTGAGTGCAGGAATCCTGTAAGCTGTCGTCCCCCCAATTACTTTGACTTGAATACCTGCAGCTGCCAACCTTGCCTGATAGCCTGTAAAGCTCCAAGTATTCTGAACACAACCACCTGCCAGTGTCAAACTTGTGAAATTCAAAGCTGTATTACCCCACCTTACCACTTTAATGCAACAACTTGTCAGTGTGTACCATGCCAGCAATTAATGGATTGTGCCCCTCCATTTGTCTTCAGCTATACTACTTGCAGCTGCCAATGCGGACTATCTTTAAACTGCATTGCTCCTTTCGTAGCCAACTATACAGCCTGTAAATGCCAGTGTGGACTATCCTTACACTGCATTGCTCCTCTCATTCCCAACTATGATCTTTGTAAATGCCAATGTGGAATATCGTTAAACTGTATTTCTCCCTTTATTTTCAACCCTAGAACTTGTAAATGCCAGTGTGGGATAACTTTAAATTGCACTGCTCCTTTCATAGCCAATTATACATCTTGCAAATGCCAGTGTGGAATATCCCTAAATTGTATTACTCCCTTCATTCCCAACTATGACCTTTGCTCATGCCAGTGTGGGGTCTCACTCATCTGTCCTTCTCCCCAGATTTTCAACCAGAGATCTTGCAAGTGTCAATGTCCAAACCCTGTATCTTGTGTTGCTCCTTTTTACTATGATACTACTGCATGCCAATGCTTATGTGAACTATCAACTACTAGCTGCATTGCTCCCTTCTTTGTAAACCCTACGAGCTGTAAATGTTAGTGTCGACAGAGTGTGATCTGTCCTCCTCAATATTACTTCAACACTGTCACATGTGGCTGTGTACCCTGCGTAGCTGGAGTAAACTGCGCTTCGACGAACCCTACAGGCACCGCAGCTATTCCATGATTTAATCCTCAACATAAACATTGAACCGGTATATACCATTATTATTAAAGAGCATATTTGCTTATTTATTTACTAGTGTATTGAGGTAATGAACTTAAGAGTTCGTTTTCCTATTTTTTGATATGATTTTAATCTAATATGATGAATAAATTTTGATCTTTTTTTAATTAATAAAATTGGAACGAAAACTTTCTTGACAATATATGCATTTATCTATTTAATTATTAATTCTTCATAATAAAAAATTATCAGCCGGCAAAGTCATTTGCCCAAAACCACTCTAATCCATTTAATGCCAATCCCAACCCTTCAAAATATTTACATTCTCATTATTTTCAATCTAACTCTACGTTACTCTTGTACCACTCCTGTCTTTATACTTTACAGCAGACTACAAACCTTTAATATTTTTAATGCAGAAAGGCTGATAAGAACACTTTTTTCTCTTTTTTTCTTCGTGAATATATTGTCCTAACTTCTATGTAATAGGAACTGGAACATATTTTCTTATTTTAGAACTTTTTAGGTATTGAATAATTGTTTTGCTATTTAATGAAAATTAACTATTTTCGTCTTTATCTACATCTCTCACGCTTTATAAATGGTAGCACATTAGAAATTAACTGGTGTCAAAATTTTAGGTGTTGCCTTCGATCAAGGGAGGCGTTTCACTTTTTTAGTTGGTGCTATGAGAGTGCCTTTTTAGAGGAGGAGAATCCATTAAAGAGTTTCTCTTTTTACTATTCAGCTTACATCTTCCAACCAACATTACAGGTTAGCATCTTGAAGATGACTAAATTTTTGATTCATCAATTTAATCCTTTTTTTCACTCTCTCTTTGATTCCTCAGTCTGATTCGATTCATTCCGAAATGCTCCCCCTCTAAAAGAAATTTTTTATCCTTAGTATCGTTTCCAGTTTTGTTACGATTCGGACTATCGTTCTTCTAGGGCTGACATTTGCCTTCAATCGATAATCGAAAATTTGCTGCTTTTTTTAGAACTTTTTCCACTTTAATCTGATATTTTTCCTCCTCAATCAAGTTTTTAATATTTATCTTTAGACTCCCTGATGAGCAAGGGGTTGTACAGTACCTCTTGGGTGATTAATTTTCATGGAAATATTTATGTTTTTGACTTGAAGAGCGCGGAGTTTCCACCTTAAAGGAAAACTGCAAAGGAGAAAGACTATAGACTACACGTGATTTATTTTTTTTATGCTTAGCCGGAATAAGGTTAAAAGGTGTATGCATAAAATTATCAATCATTAAAATTGTTAAAATATTTGTGATTATTGGAAATAATGTTCATTAAGATACATTTTTGAGATAATTGATTTTTACTTGAGCCCTTGTAAAACTATTAATCCCTTTTGATTAAAATCAATTATTTTTAAAATTAAACTATCTTTTATTATGAATCAATGACCTAAAAAATGTTAAAATAGGCAATTTTTTAACTTTAGATAATTGGATTGAAACAAAACTGATTAAATATCTTGCTTATCAGCAGTTTTTGAAATATATTCATGATTTTTCTTGACTCATTGATCGGTGGAAGAGAATGGCATAATATTCTTCATTTAAAGGCGATTAGGTAATTAATATCCTTAATCGTATTGCTGAATGAAGATTTGGTTGTTTGTTGCTCTATTTTCGCGATGATATGAAAATCATGCGAATTGGAAGGCATCAAATAAATATAATAAACCTTATATATCATAGTCGAATTATATACCCAAAAGCTATTTTCTCCTAGAAGGAATAATATTATTCAAAATTTACTGTAGGTTTGTATATATTGACTTGGCATGCTCCTGCAAGTATCCTGTCATACTGGATAAAATCCTATAAGCTTTATTGGTTTTTATACATTTATCATATTTAATTTACTATATTATGACTGTTTTCAGTTTATGCTAATAAGAAATCAATAAAAGCATCAAAAATCACTCAGATCTATCTTGTCTCAATAATTTATATCAAAAAGCAAAAAAATTGAAATTTTCGTGAATTATTTCCATTCCCATCAGCAACCAGTTTATAAAATATTTTCATTGATTATGAACAGGAATATTGGAATATTGCTAAGCATGTTGCAATCTAGCCATCAAAGGTAAATTGACAATTGGTAATTATATCGTAAGCAAGTGCAAACAGCAAGTACATCTAATGGTATATTGATATCTTTTTTAAATATCTTTGGATGTAACAATCAAAATCGGCCTAAAAAATACGAATATAAATGAATCAAGCTGCATTATAGTGAGAGAAGTGAAGTAAATTGGATTAAAATGATTTCAGATATTGGCGGATCTAAAAACAATTAAAAAAGAAGCAAGGATCTTATCCTCTCAATGATGATGAACTTTGAAAGTCTATCTTTTAATTATTAAGACCATAAAACAACTATTTTTCGACATAATGTCTTCTATTAATTATCTATGGCTGATAAGATTTTATCTTAAGAGTGTTTAAAGTTAGCAACATACCTTTTTAATCCGAATTATTCCATAAGTCCACTCAAGCAAAACCCTTTCAAAATGCAAATTAATTTGATTTTAACACTAAATAATTGTTTTAATGATTTATTCTCTTTCAATAATATCTAAGTATTAATACAGCCAAAAAAATTCAATCTAATGTTTTAAACAAAATAGGAAATTTGTGATAAACCTATCAAAATAACCGTTAACAATTTTATAACTTTATTACAGTCACTACTTCTTCCAAGGTGGTGAACTGAATGGAAGAGCATTATAATGAATAACTATCGATACATCTCCACTCTTCAACTGTTGATTTACGACTGCAAATAAAATAAATTCGATTGAGAGGTCATTAATCTACTTGAAGTTATACCGTCATATAATTATTTAATGATGAAATTCCTTTTGGTAGTGCTTGGGCTACTTCTTTGTGCCACATACACTCTCCCCTTTAGGGAACAAATCGCCCTCACCAACTCCCTTTAAGTTGGCCGATAGGAGGATCCCATGGCTTGGACCTGTATTGGCTGTGACTAAAGCAACAAACCGATCCATTCCTATGTGATTGAGGAAAAAGAAGTATAAATCAGATCTATCCTTTCTGTTTATGAGGAATATACTGTCTTGGCTTTTAGATACACTGCCAATGCTAAAAACCTTTGGCAAGACATCCTCTGGGCTTTCCAGGTATTTATTTGATAATTCAGATTCAAGATGAAGAAGCCCCAAAAGGATGCAAAGTCCAAAAGGTGTGGGACAGAATGTGGGGAAAGATTAGAGATGATGTGATTGCTGGACTTAGAAAACACGTTCATACTAGAAGATTGGTGATTACTGGCATTAGTCTAGGTGGAGCACTTGCTGGACTCAGTTATGTTGATATCCAAGCCACTGGTGAGTTCGATAATGTTGAGATAGTCACTTATGGAGCTCCTAGGGTGGGAAACAGAAAATGGGCTAAATGGTTTGACTCTATTACTGAATCAACAAGAATTTACATTAGAAGGGATCCCATTGCCTTTTTACCTCGCTGCCTTACTCTTCTGTGCAACTACAAGCAAACTGGAAACCCTATTGTTTGCTATCCAGGAAAAGAAGAATGCCGATGCAAAAACAAGGCTGAAGCTGATGATGAGGAGTTTGATGGAGCCCTTGAATTCTTATATAAGGAGGTCTAGGAACACAAAGAATAAATTGCCCAAGGAGATTTATAAGGAGTTATAGACCACATCTATGGATATAAGAAGACGATTGGCTACTCTCTTATATGCTGATTCTCATCCCAAATTAATTTAAATTTAAATATCAATAAATTACTACAATTTTAAGACAAGAAAGAAGAGAATGGGAAGTGTAAGTACATAATCAATACTCAAAAATGATCCACATTTTTTAAATGTATTTATTTAGCCATGATAATTCTTACCAATAATATATTTATTCAATATGAAATCATTAAAACTAGCATTTGTTGTGTTGATACTGCTCGTAATTTAGCTGGGACACACCTGCCGTGGAGTACCTAATCCATATCCTGTCATTGATGCTGATTTCCGGAAAGTTCAAGCCCATCAATTTGGTTAAAAATATGTCTATACAAACACAGATTTAAATCAAAGTTACTATGTGATTAAAGTTTGGGGCACTTCCTATCAAGCAGGGGTGGCTTATGGTTCTCTGATGCGCAATTAGATAAAATTGTTAATCAAAGACCTTTGGTCTTATTATCAATCCCTGGTTGAGGAAGAGTTTAAATTTATCACTAAAATACCTCCCAAATTGCAACCTATGGCGAGAGTGATGGCTATTAAATTACTAAAAAAAATTCTAATGGCTAATCACTATGTCACTAGACCGTTTACGCCCGGAAGATTTATCGATGAATATGCAGGTATTAGTACCGGAGCTGGTATTCCTATGAGATAGTTAATAGAAGTCAATATGATTCCTGAGTACACTCGTGCTGGATGTTCGATTTTAGGAGCTTGGGGCAAAGCCACTAAAAATGGAGATTTAATTCATTTGAGAGCATTAGATTGGGATGTTAATAATCCTATCAATAGATATCCCACTTTAATATTTTACGATTTAGTTGAGAAAGGATCCAAACCATTTGTAAATGTTGGATGGGCTGGCTTTGTTGGAAGTTTGACAGGATTTGGAGAATTTACAGGAATTGGGGAAAAAGTGAGAGGCCAAAAACCAGTCAAATAAAATTAAACACGACTTGGAAAACCTTGGACCTACGCTCTCCGAGATGTTCTCCAGTTTGCAGAGACAATTGATGATGCTTTAAACAGCTTAAATAAAACGAGAAGGACATGTTCTATCTACGCCGGAATCAGCAGCGTCAAAAACAATACCTTTAGATTAATCGAGTACTCGCATAAATAATTCAAAGTTTATGACGATAAGAATTTCCCTTTTACTCCCACTCATGCTCAGTTGGACGATGTTGTGACTATGCCTATTCACGATGATAAAAATGATGGGTGTTTCAATGATCTCCTGAAGGCAAAGTATGGAAATATTGACGAGTAATGGATCGTTAATATTCTAGCAGCAAGCCATAAAACTGGTGACACTCAAATGGCTGCTTATAATTTTAACACAAAAACTTTATTGTTCCAGGTAAGTAATCAAAAAACCTTAGCATTTGAACGATCGAATATTCGCATTAATTTGGCTCCATTTTTCGCCCCACATTCCTGATTTACCATCCTTCATCAATCGATAAATTATAAAAGATATTATTATAAGATCCTTGGGGATGGGAATTTAAATTGACTCAAATTTTTAATTCTTTACTTTAATGAATTTCTAGAATCAATCATTTTCTCTTTTTGAATTTTTACCGCTCTTTTTACTTCTCCACCTCTTTTCGGAGCTTTTCTCTGTCTTAACGTTCCGCTTTTTCTTACATCTCATCCCATGAAAGACCTTCCTCGCTCAATTCCTCGCTGCCTTCCTCTTCTTATGATGAATCGGCTCGAGATTATTTCGCATACTATGATGAACTTTCTTAGGAGTCTTCTGATTCCTCTTCAAACTCTTAAGATTTAGCGCTGAATTAACTGTCATCTTCATCTTCGTAACCGTCACCTTAATCATCGGCTTCGTCCCAAGCTGTCCAAGCACCATCTTCAACAAATTTTTTGAACTAGGATCGCACTCCTTGTAAAAATTTACCCCAGTTAACACTGATTTTATTATCATAAAATATAATGTTGTTGCTATCCAGCCATTCCTTTACCTTTTAGACATCTTTAATTGAAATAGAATTGATGCGCACATGATGCTCATAGTCTTTGTGTACTAGGGTTAAGTCAAAGTATCTGACATTACCAGTCATGCGCTCAAACCAAGCTACTTCAATGTCCTCGATACAGAAAACAAAGAAATGAGGTTCAGTAATGTTAATAATGCAGGTACGAGTTGGTTGGAGTAAGACATTTGAGCGGAAGGTTGTTCCATAAAAGCCAATATTACGGTTGGGTATTTCAAATTCAAAAGATTTGTTGGTAAATTATTCACAAGCTTTTGTCCATGCCAAAAAATCTTTATCAATTCTCCTTTTGATTTCCTTCTGCCTTTCTTCATCATCAGAATCTTCACCTCTACCTCTACCGACAACATCTTCAGCGACCACTCCTCCTTAAGAATAAAACTGAATATCTTCTGTTTTCTTTTTTCCAACCATAATAGGCTCCTGCAATCTAAAGTGAATTGCAGCTATGATTTCTTTTTCACAAGGTTGGAAGAAAGCAAATTTAATGTTAGAGAAGGCTACATCAATAATCTAACCTTTCATCGAACTGTACCTGAATCCATTCAAGTGACACTAAAGATTTCCTTTGGTTTTCTTTTGCCCAATGCCTGGTCTGGCATACAGGTCACGAAGGATAGGTCTCTTTCCTTTGTTAATGTTAATCTTTTCCTGTTCAACTATATCCTATTTAGCATGCTTTTCACTGAGTTAGACACGAACTTTTTTCTGAAGAGCCTTCACTTGCCTTTCCAATTAAGCCACTCGATTAACTTGCTGACTTCTAAAGACAATTTCTTTCACAAAAATGATCGGCTCAGTATATTTAGGGAAATTTATAGTAGGTATACTGTTGGGTAGATGGAAATTAAATCTTAAAGAAGCATATTTCCCCTCATCATTTTTAACAACACTTTTAAGAATGCAAATATGGAAAGGAACATGTTGTCCGTTTATTGGCAGAAGGATGGCATTATTTTTATTGTCAATGTAGATTAATTTGGGCTTAAGATCTTTTGGCAAGTCTTCCCGACTTTTATAGCAATCAATTTTGCTGCATTCGATAGTCTTTTGTTTTTTGAAATCTCCATTAAAGTTTTAATTGCTTCTTTCCTTTAATTATTCCAATTTTTTTTGTTTCAATATATACTGATGTTAGTTTCTTTCCTTTTGATTTTTCAGTTTTTCATTAGTTGCTTCTTGAACCTTGCGCCTCTTCCCTTAAATAATATTGCCGCTGTCTAAATAATAATGGTGTTACTCACAGGCACTCGTGGCTTACTTTGCTTTTTATCCTCCTCATCTCCTTCCAAAGAATAAGATATTTCAGTCAATGCCTTAGAAATCTAACTTGTCAGCATTTCTTGTCCCTTTTCTCCAACAATCACGTTATCTGCTAACTGAATTGCAAATATTTTGCTTCCCTTCTTACTTTCATATCTCAATTATGATAGAATTACTTAATCTATGGGAAGTTGCAAGTCACCAAAAAAGAATTTCCATTTTGGATCACTCTGTCATTGCTTTCATTGATGGCCAGATTATTTTCAGTTAAAAAGATACCCATCTATATCACATAAGATATACTCCATAACCAAAATTTTTTGGGATTTATAAGCTTGGTAAATTGTCCTGCATAAACTGGCGGGCTTTTTTGTAAATATCGCAAAGCTTGACTCCAGCTCTTAGATTCTGTATAATAACCTTAGACAAAGTCTCAACCTTTTTGTATATAGCTTTTTGTTCCTAGTTGGGATCAATCAGCAGGGTTCTGACGATATAAGTATTATAGCTTCTGTACATGCTACCGAGCCCAAGAGTAATGCAATCAGATTTAAGCTATTTATCATTGCTTTCAGTGAATAGTTTACCAGTGTAGGCTCCTCCACTTTGGACAGAACAGGGGACGCAAAAATCTATGTAATCTTTCACAATCTTAAAGCTGGATTGTTTTATGGCGCACTTTTTAAGTTATGAATCATTCTCCATGAGATCAACAACTTTTTTAGCAATCTCAGACTGCTTAGTTGGTTTTCCGCTGTCGATGACTACTTCCACCTCCTTGATAAACTTGTTGAAAAAATAGGAAGTAACTTTGCTTGATTTTTTCAGGTTTTCAATTTCTTCGGAATCCTTTGCCATAAAACATTAATGAAAAAAGTTTAAAACTTCGAGTTTGGAGTGACTCTTTTCCTCAAGAAACTTAGTAAACTCTTCAGCAATCTGCCCAGTCTTTGCGTCACCGAGAATCATGCCAATTTTAGGGCTGGAGTTACCCGAGTGAAGTTAGTTCCACATTTTGGTGAAAGAGTCATTGAAATCATCGGTCTTGACCATAAAGGTGAGGTTATATAGTTTGGCTGCTGGATCTTCCTTGAGATTGCTTAAAAAGTTGACTGAATAGTAAATTAGATACCCTTCCTATCAGAAGCATAGATGATGATTGCTTTGCGGGAGAATGCAATGATGGTGTCCGCGAGGCTATAGCCTGCAAAAAACCACCCAACGATGGCAATTGTCTTCTCATTGCCGCCATTGCCTTTGCCGTTGACCAAGATGACGCTGTCCATGTCATAGTTGGCATTCTAAAATGTTGCAAAAAATACTTCTGACCATGTCTGCCTGAGTTTTTCGACATGCTTGAAAAAAAAATCTGTGGGAATTTTGTTCTCCATTATTGATATATTGATTAATTAAATAATTGATTTAAGTTCCCGCTCTTATTTATAAACTATCAACTCTGTCTTTTATATCTCTTTTCAGAAAGCACATTTTTATCCACATTGCCTCACGATATTGACAAACCACATCAAATCATTTTTAATGATTTCAATAAAAAAAAATCAAGTCTTTGAATTGAGAAACATTCTCAAAGAGAACGAAGTATATGCGAGAAGAACGCGAAATGTGAAATTGAAGAAATTTAACACAAGAAGATGTCACTAAATAGTGGTTAAATAATTCGAAAATCTTATGAATTAAGATAAAAAACAAATAGGCTACCCATGCAAACAAGAATTCTTCATCTCTATTGGAGAGGCTGTAATAAATCAATGCTTTTGGATTCTTTATCAATATTTTAGCCAGCAAAATTATTATTTCCTTTTGAAAGACTTAGAATTTCGACTTGTATCCCAATATGCAGCATATTTATTAGGAGTAATTTATCTAATAAATAAACGCACTATCTCATTAAATTCAAGAATAACCGTCCTGATAAGAACCAATAATGACAATGGCTGTAGAAAATATAACAAAAATTAAAAGGGTTCATATTTATTGTTTATATATTTCTCCCATTAGATATTAATCTTGTCTAAATATTCGAATATGTAAATAATTTTTAAAATTAATAATTCTTCCATTTACTGAATCTTCTTTTCTTAGAATAAAATTTAATAATTTTCTACTCTGCTCTTTTAACACAAGCATGCTGAATTGATGTTTTTTCAAAAAAATAGATGTTTTTATTGTTTGGAGCCAATTTAAATTCAAAGTAGTTTGAAGTCACCTCCAGACTAGTAAACTATATTTATATTACAAATGAAGGCTATTAAAGGTGTACTGAGTTTTGTTGTCAATATATCTGAATTGATACTACAGCAGCGCATTTCCCCCTCGAAATCGTGCTTATAACATCTACTGTCAATTAAATGCTAACTCAACTTGCTGGAACACGAGCAAAACCCATCCGAGGATATTTGCCATTTTCTCATTAACAAAGAATTTTATCAAATCAGGAATAGACTCACTTCCAAACTCAAACATAACCATTTTTAAAATACTGTCATTACGATAACTTTTACTATGACGGACAAATTGACTTCTCTCAGACAGGTGGCAGAAATATGGAGGATATCGGTTGTGCAAAAAAAGGAGCATAAGTCAAAAGAGGACATGGCTCATGAAAAAATACATGCAATTAAGCAAACGGTTAGCCAAATTGCTTCATAATATATTTTCAGCGATGTCGTTTTAAACCGGGAGCTGAATAAAAAATATATTATAGATTTTCATCTGGACATCAACGAGAGCAGGAATTAGCAAACGTCTTTTCTATCAGAAACGCACAATATGTGGTCTGCTTCTGCCTGTCTGGATGCCAATCATCAACTCAAAATTGAATGCTACTGGCGATCCAAAATGTAAATCTCCACATTCAAAAGATCGCCTTGCAACGGTATTACCAAACGAAGTAAAAACAAATCGGAAGAAACATGTGGAGACTCATGTGAGATTAATCCAACCCATATTGGAAGCTAAAGAAAACTCAGATCTTTGAGCTCCTAGTTAGCATTGTTCTAAATATACGATTCTGAACTCGAGGTGACTGTACTAAGCAATGACAGCGATTCGCTATCTGGAAGTCATCACATGATACGCGAGGTGATCTTAGGTGAAGATGATGAATTCGAGCTCCTTATCTAAGAAAATGAAAATAAAGATGATATCTTTCTCAAAGAGAATGATCAGTTATTTCAGGAATGGGAAATGTTGGCTTTGGCCAATTTTCACTGATTTTCGTTTGCTATTGTTGGCAATGTTCAAGATGAAAATATCATATTAGATCAAAGATAACCCTACTTCAATCTTTGCTTTGAATTTTACAGAAGATTTAGTAGCTTACCGGCTGTGATTGTACGGTTTAACATATTTTGAAAATTGTTTGTTCTCCTTTAATCCAAGAAATTGTCTTCGCGAAATTTTTTATTAAAATAATCTGATTTTTCAATGGTGTTATAGAAGCTAAATCGCATTTATTTTGATTATGAGCCATCTCTTATACTTTAACTTTCATCTTTCCGTTTGATCTTTTCCAGTCTTATTTTTCCCTTTGAGCAATTTACTGTGCTTGTGTTGGTAGGATTGCTTAATGTCTCTCTTCGATAAGTCTTTGTATAACTTTCTTACTCTGGCATCTCCAAATTTAAGTTAATCTTATGCCTATATTCATGCCTCTTGCAACGACTTACTGAAGGGTAATAATACTGGCGATCGTGAACTTTGCGAGGGAGTTGTCTCGCTGAATTTAAACTTCCAACATATTTGACTAAATGATACTATGTTTACTGATAGATCCAGCCTCTCCTTTAGGGAGAAGGATTTCTTGATTAAGTTGAAGTTTATTGCGAAATACTCTTATTCCTTCATGTGATTTTTATTTGACGATAGGACAATAAAATTGGTCGATGGTTCTAAGCGGCATGTCTTTGCTCTATAAATTTTTCATTTTATTTATCTTTAGAAATGGAGATTAATAAATTCTATTCGCAAGGTCATCAAATATTATTAGTTAAGTTTTTATCTATACATATTCATTTAATCAATTTGACTAAGTTCACCAGTTAAATTTCTACAACACATTTAAAAATAAAGTTAATAATAAACACAATTCTTATTTTAGTGCTATGCTTTTTCACTATAAGTGATAATCATAGTTTTTGTTATTCTCCTGATCATATACCTTGAATCTTTATATTTATGGTAGGCTTGATATTAATTATTTCATTACAATTATAGCAGTTATTATGAAGAGTGGCAGGGGAAAGGAAAATAATCTAGGTTCAAGCAATCAGTTTGTGGCCTCGACATATCGAGTGGAAGCTGATCAGAAGGAGATCATCATCAAAGCCCTCAAGAGTGACTATGACAATTTACGAAAAAATGAAAGCGATTATCATAAGGTTCACGATTAGTACAAATAACTTCAGCACAAATACAAACTGCTTAATGATGAGAAACTCAATGAAGAAAGAGACTTTAAAATGCGTCACGATGCAGCAATTAGGAATATTTCTCAGCTAAAGAATTAGATTGATGCTCTTCGTGGATAACTGAGAGATAAAAAGCTTTAGATAAATGATCTATAGTCTGATTCAACAGCACTCAAACAGCAATTGGATGAAAGAAATATTTAACTGGAGAATTTTAGGAATGATTATAAGGGATGCATGGCTGATAGCAACGAACTGGCAGGAGAAAAGGAAAACCTAAATAATGCTGCCAACAAACTTAAAGCCATTATTTCACAAGTTCAGTAGTAGGATCACTTACTCAAGGAGGACAACGACTCCGTTAACAAAAGGCTTTAAGAGTTGTAAAGATATCAAGAGCAGTTGCAACTACAAGAAAGGATACTGAAGGAAAAAATTCAAGCCTATGAAAATGAAAACAATGAATTAGATGTCAGCATCAATGAACTTAATGAACATTTATCAGATTTGGAGCTTGCCATTAAAAAAGCTCAGGAATAACTTGCACAATTACAACAATCAGTAGCGGAAATTAACCTACTTAATTAAAAATTCAAAGCTGAGAGTCTTCATGCACAAAAAAATATACAGGCTGAAGTTATGAAGAATAATAACCTTGTCAAAAATTTAAAAAATGCCGAATACACACATAAAGTGAGAAGTGGGCAAGTGGAGGAGGGTGATAGAGAAATTGTTAATTTGAAGGAGGAGAAGGAGTCCCTAGCCACGATTAATAATAAGTTGGCTGAAGATCTCTAAGCATGTCGAATTCATCTATAAAACTTAGGGCTTATCAACATCAAAGTAATTATAAAGCTATTCAGTTAGTTGAGCATCTATAAAACTTTTCTGGAGAAGATTAAGCGATAAGAGAACTGATAAATCGAAAATCAAGAGTTGATCTCTGCAGAGGAAGAGTCAATGAAGTCCAATCTACACTTTCCAATACTTCCAATGATAAATTCGCGAATGAGACTCGAGTGAGTCGAAGGAGCTATGTTTGATGTTTTATATGCATGAATATTCATCGTTTTGTAACAAATTTTTTAAAACTTATATAATTTGTTTACAAACACAATGAGTACTAAAAAGAATAATGCTCGAATTTAAAAATGGAGAGTAATGATCAGTGAAGGTGTTTTCAGAGACTCAGAGCTATTGAAATCTAGAATCAGAAAGGGAATTCCTCCTGCAATGAGGCAACTAGCTTGGCCATAGATCATCAAGCTGCAAAAGTTTATTGAGGACCACAAAGATAAATACAACTATTCTAAACTTGCCAATTCTCCATCTAACAATATCTACTAAATCAGCTTGGACATTCCGCGCACTTTCCCTGAAGAGGAAGATAGCAAAGTATTGAGAAAATCAATGAATAATGTCCTCAAAGCCATCTCCATCGTCTATCCGAAAGTTGGCTATTGCCAAGGCATGAATTTTTTAGCCTTAAGATTGCTGCAAATTCTAAACGATGAATAAACATTTTGGTTGCTCCATTATCTTTTTGAAAAAGATTCTTCGTTAAGTAATTTAAAAATAATTCAGTGAAGAATTTCATAGATCCCAAAAAGATTGAACGCTAAAGCTTTATCTTTGCCGAGTTGATGAAACAATTTTGTCCCAAGATAAGTCAACTGTTATAACATCAGAATATTACCATTCAGGTATTTACTGTAAAATGGTTTATGACAATATTCAGTTCAGTTTTAAGCCAAGAACTATTCTATAGAATGTTTGAGGTGTTTTTAAATTAGGGATGGTCAGTGATCTTTGCGGTAGGCTTGGCTCTTTTGAAAACAAATGAAGAAAAGATCCTTACAAACAGCTTTTAAGCTAACTTATATCTTATTAACTCAGAGATGTATCAAATCGATAAAATTGATAAATTTTTGGAGCAAGTCTACAGCATAGAAATACCGCCGAGCACCATTAAAACTCTCAGTGATCTCTTTAGTCGGAATGCACAAGATAGAGATACATTGAGAGAAGGGCAAACGAACAGAAATAGTCAGATCATGCTGAGAGAAAATCAAAACAAAAAGCCACTTTTACCTATGCCACAGGATTAAATTCAATAACCATTAAATTTTCAAGCCAAATCATAAGAAATCACCTTTAACACATTCCTCCTTCTAAATCACCGTGTGAACTAAAATTAAGCTAAAAAGTGAAGTAAACCTGTTGTTTATTGATCAATATATCTCAAAATAAATCAATTTCCCTTGATTCACCAATTGAAACATTATAAATTATTTCTCAAAGATTTGAAAAGCAAGAAATGATTAATTTGATTAATATTTAGAAAGTATTTATTTTATAATAATTGTTGAAGAGTAGAATTGCTTTTTCAATCATGGTTTCAATCATCAAATCAAGAATAATAATTCATCATTTGAACCATAAATTATATAGGCAAAATGATTTGATAAATAGTACTGATCTCAATGTGCTTGAATAATCTATGAGCTGCTCAGTGCAAAAGGCAAGAGGATTTTTGGTTTTTGCGATAAAATTATATTATTGTTGATGGTATATTGTTTTATTGCGTGAATAAATAAAAAGGCCAATTGAGGATATGACGAACTCTTACTGCCCCAATCTCTTTTAATAGTTTACTATACCTACCGAAATCCTCTAAATCAAGTCAAGAAATATGACCATTGAAGCGCAAGTATCATCTCTTACTCAAGTTTTCAAGGCATACACCGAGCAGAATCAAAAATTAACTCAACTTTATGAAACAGCAAAGTTAAAGAATAAAGAATTGAGTCGTGTGAGTTGTAAATTTATGAAAGATATTTAATTTTTAAGGTAATATTGTCTTTCTCTGGAGAAGGAATTGATCAAGTTTGGCTACTTTAAAGTTGATCAAGAGAATAAGCTATCAAGGAAAGAAACGGCTGAAAGTATTTTTCAAAGTTATGAGGAGCCTAATTTTAATTCTGTAGTTGACTTGGACTAGAATACTCTTGAAGTTTAATTATTTCATCTTCGTAACCGTAATTTAAATTTGTAAATTGAGAATAAATAATTAAAGAAACAACTGAATAATCGCCTACATTAAGTTATTACCAAAACAACCGAAACTTCATAATGTGAAAGATGGAAAAAAAGTTGTGACGTGATGGAAGAAAAGACAAAAAAACTTTAAAAGGAACTAAGAGATCTGAGGTAAACAAACTAACGACTATAATTTTAAAGAGCAAAAAAAGCAGTAACCAACTATATCCTTAAGGACCAAAACGAAATTTTTAGCAATGTTCATAACATAATCAATGAGTATAAGGGTAAACTAAGTGGACTTACACATGAGAAGAAGGATATTTAGAAAAAGTATAAATTATTAAAAGAAAAAATCAATCAGTTTGATCACAACAAATAATATCGGCTCATCGATCTGTACACTGAAAAGATTGAAATGTTACAAAAATTAACCTAGAAACAGCAGTTGTAGATATAAAATACAATAAACCTCTATGAATTTGAGCTGAAGAAGATCGAGGATCGAAGAAGAGAGGAAATTGAGATGTGTTAAAATGTGAAATTGAACTTATAATCATAAAATTTAAAACTCTGCATTGATCTACAGAAATCTCTCAATAAAAATGACACTATTACTTTATTGCTGCTACAATAAAAAAATAAAAACGAAATTCTACATCAATCACTCCAAAAACAGCAACAGGCCTTGGAGGGTAAAAAAAATATAAAAGACTAGGCGAGAAATAAATAAATTATCAGTGACGTGATGCACTACAACAAACAATTAGAACATCCTTTTCAAGAGAGAATTTATTTTGATAAGAATATTTCTTCCAGCATCATTTATCCGCCCAAGTAGAATTAATAAAATTCAAATGTCTCCAATTATCAGTATGACTATTCTTAATTATTGGAAAAATAAACAATAGTCCAAAAATTACAGGAAACTAAATCCATAAAAGGGGGAGAAAAGAGCATTCCTAAAAAGTTTATCCGAGATAAGATCACAATAACATATCGTCAGCCTGACAATTATGCAAGTTACGCCATTAAGTCAAGCGTTCAAAAGAACAAAATAATGATGAATTAAAATACTAAGATAGGTTATAATTCCATTATCTAATACAAGAAGAGATTTGTGAATAGCAAACCTGAATCCAGTTTCAATTAATGAATGATATTTATTCATTATGAACTTGCCATCAATCAAAATTATTTAAATCAAATAATCTCATTTTTAGAAAATTTGCTATTTTTCGGAAGACTCACTTCCGTTGTTTGATATTGAAGATGCTTTTGAAAAACAGCCGAGCTACATGTTGCTAACTTCAGGAGAAACTTAAAAACTTTGATTCACATTTTATTCAGGAATTTAATCAAGATTGTAAGAACTTACACTTGTCTTGCCTTCATGAAAAAAAACTGGAGGATTATTGTTTAAAGGAAACATATTATGGGGTTCTTTTCTTTGATTGATTTCATGTTGATTGTGCTGGTTGCTATTGAAAAGATTTATCTGTTTGAGTTCTAATTCTTTTAAGGTTAATTGATATTTTAGCAGATCCTACTTATATTTGAATTCTAACTCCTTATTTCTTTCTCTCAAAGACTATACTTCAGCAAAGGTTAACACTAATACTGACAAAATACTTTCATTGTCAATTTTATTGATATTTTACTACATTATAGATGAATTGAAATGTTCCCGCTGATTTTTCAACTCAGCAGTAAACAATTGATGCTTGAGCTCATTTATAATATCTTCTTTAGATTATTGTTCATTTCGAAGGGTAATATTGTTGGTTCTCAAAATAATGATTTGGGAGTTGAGATCGTTAATCTATTTAGCCGATCTTTAAGCCATTTATTGATTCTTTTTCTTCAAATTTTGCATAGATTGTTTCATGTCGTCATTCGACTTTTATTTTTCCCCATTATTGATTATTTTCTAATTGCTTCTTTCACTTATTTATGATTTTTCATTTATTTTGTTGTTGATTTGTTCCATTAATTTTTTATTCTCATTTTTTAGACTATCATAATTATTAATTTTAGTTTAATTTTATTTTTGCTAATTTTATAGGGAAGTAAGTTGATTTTGCATTTCATTAATCATCACATAGAGATCGGAGATTGTTTTATTGTTATTACTTCTTTCAACTTTCAATTGACTTGATAGTTTATCAATATGCTATTAGTATTCATTAATCTGCTGGGTTAGTGTTTATAATTGGCGTTATTTTGAATATATTTCCTATTTCAATTTATTGTTGGCATTCCAGTCTCTATTCTTCGATCTTTATTTTTACAGTTAAAATTGGAGATAATTAGCTTTCTATATTAAAGAAGCTCGATCAATCTCATTTTTTGAAAACATTTTTTATTTCTTTACAAATTGCTAGTTATGCTCTATTAATTCTCGTCTACTATTGTCAATTATTTATTGTAAATTTCGTTATTTTTATTTTAACTGATTGATTGTTTTCAACAATTTCTGAATTTCCTATGTATCCATTTGATTTCTTTCTTTTTTCTACATGGATAATTGATTATATTCTTTCATTCTGTCTTTCAGCATTTTATTTTATAGTTATATCTCATTCATATTAATTGACATCGATTTCACTGTATCCTCTATCTCTTGCTTCTATTTTATCATTCCTTATAATTCTTATTTTTGGGTTTTCAGTCTGATGATTTAGTCACTCATTTCAATCATCTTTTATTCATAATGACTAATCGCACTGTTAAACTACTTATGAATTTATTGAGGAAGTTTTTATTTAGTTTTCTACTCGAGGGCGCGATAGAGTTTGTCAATTAAATTTTCATAGTTAGATATACGATTTTTATACTCCTCTATCTTTTATTTAAAGTTTTTCTCTGCTTCACTCAGCTGTTTTTTATAATTTTGATTCTTTTTTTGAAGACGCTCCTATCTTTTTTTGGAGAGAGTTAATTCCTCACTAAGTTATTTAATATAGCCTTTGAGAGTAATGGTCTGTTGGAAACTACCACATTCATTGAGATCGGCATCTTTATCGGATAGCATTAACTGCATTCTTATCTGAAATTCTTTTATTCCGTCAGAAACTTCAATATTATTATTACGATGCTTGTGAGTTAATAGCATAGCCTAGAGAACATTATTTCTTTAAAGAATTTATTGATTGTGGGTTTACACTAATGCCATGTTTTTTTTAATAATATTAAATTCTAGTCTTTATTTTTATAGTTCTTAAATCCTTTAAAGAAGTTTAATTTTCTAAAATTGACTTTCTTTTAAATGTTTTTCCAAATTTAATATTTTGTTCGCTTTTCTTGCATCTTCATCCTTTTTTTTAATAAAAATATCCGAACTTTATATTTCGTAGTTATTAAAATTTTGGTTAATTTTTTATATTTGGTCACGAATATTTTGAACAATCTACTCTTAATCAGCCATAGACTTGGATTCTTATTAAAAGTACTTTTCGATGTTTTTGTAGTTATTCAACTCACTTGATAGTAATTGATACTTAGATTCCATTATTTTTCCTCTTTGTTCCTCCCTCTATTTTAATTGCATGACTTCTCTTTCCTTCTCTAAAATTTCCTGATGGTATTGCTATTTGACAGTAATTAATTATAAGTAAATTTATTTTTGATTAGACTTGAGTTATTATATCTATTTGATTAGCATGTCTTTTGTTGCAATAGCCTCATACACTGATAATAGTTTATCCCTTAATAATTTATTCTCTTCTAATATTTTCTAAAGCTGTTGCTTATTACAACCTAATTCTTACTCTTGTTTTCCGTATTCCTCTTTAATTTCATAACTTTTTTATTATGTGTTAACTGTTTAGTTAAATTTGTATCTTTCCTTTTGCAACTATTACTTTAAAATGTTTTTCTCGATTTAACTGACACTAAGATTTCTTTTAAGTTTCTCACATCTCATCATCTCATTATTAAGTGTAACTTTTAGCTGCTAAATTTAGGTGTAATACTTATGAATCTCTTTAGTATGCATGGATCTAATGAGTTCGAACTGATTCCTAAACTACGCATCTCGATTGACAATATTCTAATTTAGATATTCCTTCAACGAATTATTAATTTTAATGATATTCATAAGTTATTGCAAAGCCTTCTTGTATTTTAACTTTATTTTTTCATTTTATTCTCCCATCATTGCCCATTATCGCCGAAGCAATTATTCATTCATTTGTTAATAATAATTTTAACGATTTATATATCAGATATTGACAACCGAGTATTACTTGGAGTTTAAGGATACTATTAATATTTATTGTTTGAATTCGAGATTTATATGGTTTATCAAATTATAAAAGATAAATTGTGAATTCGGAATGAAAGGAACAAAAAAGAAATAAGTCAAGCAAGGTCAGAAAAAATAATAACCTTAAAAATAATATGTCCCGAAAAGCATCATAGCCAACAATAACAGTTTTAGCTTGATTATTGGAGCCAAACCCAATAGCAAAGCGAACAGAGTGACCGAAATCAACGATTAGTACATAGGAGTCAATATTGCAGCTCCGCCAAAAGAAGGTGAAGCTAATGAATAACTGGTAGATTTTTTGTCTGGAGTTCTCGGAGTAAAAAAGAACTCAGTCTATCTTGATAAAGGAAGCAAATCTCGTCACAAAGTCGTGATAGTTGAAAACCAAGAATTATCAATCAATGAAGTCTATGCACGGATTAAAGCTGAACTCTAAAATTGATATTAAATAGCAATCTAATGATAACAACCTATGACTTTACTACTTTAGATATTATTGCCCTTAATTTATTTATAGGCAATATCATTTAAGCAAGATCAAATAATAAATTTCATCCAAAGTAAGAGCTTTAAACAAGCTTAATAATTCGAGCGTCATTAAATTTGAAATTAGTTTTATCAGATTTTATATCCAAATCTACATAATAATTAGATATTCATTAATGAGGAAACTAATCAAATTTTTCTCAGGATTGGGTGCCCTTCTCCTGATGCTCATTGGTATAGCTCTTCTTGCACTGACCATTTATGGCTTTTTCAATCCCAGCATCTTCGTTGGAGATACTTCTACCAAAAATACCATCCTGGGAATCATGTTGGGGGTGAGTGTAGCCATCATTGGCGGCTGTGCAGAGGGAATTATTGGTATTTGCAAAGAGAATTCGAAAATGATTTGCTGGTTCCAGATTATTGTGATAATTTTTATGGCCTTATTCATCGGACTGGGTGTGGGACTTATTTTACTGCCCGGCATATTATTCTAAGGAGACTGTCAAAATTCAACTAATACTGCTATAACTGAAATCAACAGGATTTATAATTAATCCTTGAATTCTTTTTGCATTCCAAATGTCTGTAATTGTACATTTCCCAATGATACGAACATTCTGACGGGAAAGAACTATACCCCTTCGGAAATTTTTACCATTCAGAAATACTTTTCGTATGTTTCCAATGGATCCAATACAACTCAAGATTGTCTCGGATCGTCTGCTTCTGCTGCAGATCTTACTCTCTTCGATACTATTGGTGAGTTTTAAAAATTATTTTCTTGCTCAATGTGGTGCTAAGGTTCTGGAGATGCTATTGGCAATTTGATATATCGCTTTCAAGATGTATCAACAAGCGGTAGACCTCAAAACTATTGTTATACTGCAGTACAAAATGCTTTCAATGACTACAACTATTATGCTAAGATAGGTACTTTCACTGCCGGAGGAATATTGTTGGTGATGTTTATTTGTAACATGTATATCTGTTGCAGTCCTAAACGAAGAAATAAGAGAATGAGAGATCGATTTATGATTATGAATGAGGATGACAGTCAAGAAGACAACTATGATTATAATTATCGTCAACATGATAGAGATGACAGAAGAGATGACAGAAGAGATGATAGAAGAGATGATAGAAGAGAT
>Ga0302280_1000817_pt1 | contig 27050 bp, 41 predicted proteins | sample III_Fen_E1_1_FD_198771 | JGI IMG/M metagenome (GOLD analysis project Ga0302280, IMG submission 198771) | Peat permafrost microbial communities from Stordalen Mire near Abisko, Sweden - III_Fen_E1_1 | ecosystem: Environmental > Terrestrial > Soil > Wetlands > Permafrost | place: Sweden: Abisko... | reverse complement strand
CCATATACAAGCTACGTAGCCTGTTTTTTAGGTAACACTACACTGTCTCAGTTTTCCACCACATACAACACAGTCTATGTAAATTCTATTGTGTTCGGACAACCGGGGACACCTTCTGCTAACACGCTTCCAACATACGTGGGTTTGACTAATTCATTAGCTGTAGGCATACGAAGTACCAACGGCGCGGGAGGTTATTGGACGGGATACATGATTGACAACATATGCTGGCCGGTGGTTCTAAATCCTAGTGACGTTGAAAATTTAGGACTCAATCAATTCAAATACGCTGGAATTTTAACAGGACAATGAACCCCTTATACCGACAATTCAGCACGCTATCGGATGCGGAGGCATACTGTGATTCTCTGCTTGCACAGCAACCGTTGCCAGGCGGAGTCACCAATGCTTGGAGTGCTCCGGTGGCGATGATAGACGGCACGTATACTGTCATTGTGCCAAATAATTTTACTGACGCCCTGGCTGTTACATGGCAGTCTGGCTGGGAGCCGGTCGGCTACGATCAATAGAAACCCTAAAAGATATGAACCCACAAATGGTATCCAACAACCTACTAACATCTACCCCATAAAAACTCTTGCATTCCACCATATCTGAGTTAAAATTGGAAAATGTTCGATATTTCAACGATTCCAGATGAATATATTGAAGGGATTATTCGAACTAATGTTAATAAAGTTCGTTATGACAAATACGGGCATCAATTCATCGGATGTTGCCCTATATGTCACGAAGGTCATTCAATGGGCAGGAAGACTAGGTTTTACTATTACACTCGCTCTAAACGATGTTTCTGTTTCAATTGCGGCTATTCTGAAGGTGTTATCAAATTCATAATGGACGTTACTAATAAATCCTTTACTGAAATACTAAAGGATTGTCAAAATACCTCAATAGTTTTTAAAGAAAAAAAAGAAGTAGTTGCCCACAATTTAGAAACTTTACCAAAAGATTCCATAAACTTACTTGACCCAATTCAATTAAATTTTCATAAAAATAATCCTCATATTAATAAGTGTTTAGCTTTAATTAAGAATAGGAAATTAGATACAGCAATTAATAAAGTTAAAACCTTATGGTTCTCATTAAATGATTATGTTCACCAAAATAGATTAATCTTACCTTTTTATGATGAAAATAATAAAATAGATTTTTATCAATCTAGGAAAATTTATGAGGAAGACAAAGAAAGTCCAAAATATTTGAGTAAGAAAGGTGATATAAAGGGGTTATTTAATTTGGATAACATTCAAGGAAATCGTGACAATTTATATATCTTTGAAGGTCCGATTGATTCCTGTTTTGTTAAGAATGGTATTGCAGTTGGTGGAATTCAGGAGAAGTCTTTTAAAATGTTCACTGAAAAACAGGAGAAACAAATTGCTCAATATTTTTGGATGAAAAAGATATGGGTACTGGATAATCAGTTAAATGATAATGCTGCTAAAAATAAGAGCATGAAATTACTCAAACAAAATCAGAATGTATTCATTTGGCCAGAAAGTCACATGAAATATAAGGATTTTAACGACATTTGTATAGCAAATAATACCGATGAAGTTCCAGTAGAATTTATTTTAGAGAATACTTATTCAGGATTGAAAGGTTTGATTAAATTAAAAAGGTTTTTCAATTAATTCTCAGTTTTTGACCCAATTAGATAGGCTTTGAGACGTTCTGATAGACCACTTAGTTCAGAAGCAATTTTCGAAAGTTTTTTACTCTCAGAGGAGGCGATTTTTTCGAAGATAGATTCTGGTTTAGCATCATGAAGTTTAGCTTGTATAGAATTACCTTCAGTTCCATTGAGAAATTCAGTAAATTCGTCAATTTTGTTGATCCAACTGTCTAATTCTTTGATTTGATTAATTTTGGTTTCTCGAATTGCACTATCTGCAGCATCCAGTGCTTTAACATCGAAATGGGTAGGATCAGTTCCCTTATCAAGTTCTCCTTGAAAAGCATCTTGTGAAGCATCAGGATTAGCATTCAAAACAGGGTCTTGAATCGGAGCATCTTCTACTTCAGGTGCTTCTTTCAGAAATTCTAAAAAACGAGCTTGGAAACTTTTCATCTCTAATTATTTATCTTTTTCCATAAATATATAGGTATATCATGCAAAAAATTTTAAATGAGGATCAAAATTCTATCTATGAAAAGTATAAAGGTGAAGTATTGACCGAAGATCAAACGATGCTTTACAACAAATGGGTGTCGGGTATTGCGACTCGTGATTTAAAAGGACAACAAGTTACCATGTCTGACATTATTGATAAATTTAATAATGACGTAAATGGTGACAAAGCACCACCTCAATTACCTTATCCATTAACACTTTTCACTGATTCGATAGGGGAGATTTACATAAAATTATTAGAAATGCAGGATAAAATAGTAATGGCTGAAGATTATCCAGTTGTTCAGGAAAATGAATTTGGGAAAGTTGCATTGATTAGAATCAGAAAAAAAAGCGAGAAAATGAAGAGAATTTTAATTGCAATGACTAATGATTTGAATCTAATTCTTTCTACTTATGGGAAGAAATCGGAGATTCACGTAAAACCCAAAACGGATAAAGATGTAGAATTAGATAAGTTAGCTAAGAAATATAAACCAGATACTGCGAGAAATGCCCAACCAGAGATAAAATAAAATATTTCTTGCATTTTTGAAGTTTTATGCTATTTTAGTAAAATGGCTTTATTTTCTAAATTACTATTAAATTTTTTACTAGTTGGAATCATTAGTTCTGCTGTTGCAGGATGTTTATATTTCTTTCATTTACCATTTTTGCCAAGTTTTATTTTGACCACAATTATTCAATATATCATTGGTTATTTTTATGGGAAGAATCAGGAAATCCAGATTAGAATAAAGGAAGAGGAGTTAAAAGTTCAATTAGAAGCGGAATATGCCAAACAATCTTTTGAAGTAACTTGTCCATGTTATTTGGCAACGAAAACTACAATTCCTATCCGTTTTGATACTGATAACAGTTATAATTGTGGAACATGCAAAAAGAATGTATCTGTTTATATTGATGTTAAGACTGCTTTACCAACAATTCCAGTACAGGGTATTACCGCACCTACACCACCATTAGAGGAAAAAACAGAATTTATTACTGATCTAGGATTCAAAGTCCAAGAATAATTATATGGGGAATTCTCTTTCATATATTCCGAACGAAATTAAGTATAAGGATCTGGAAATTATTACTAAGGAACAAAATCCTTCTAATATATCATTAGATAAAGTAATTACAGAAGAAGATTCGGGTAATTTAGAAAAGGAATTGGATAATATTTTTATTAAAAAAGGTGGAGAAATATACCGTATTTTTAGAACAATTAAATCTTTTACAAATTGGGGTAAAGATTCTGAACAAGAATTAATTGAAAAGATTTATCAGATTTATAAAGAAGAAATTAATCTTCGGAAGATTCCTTCTCAAGAAATTATAGTTTTACTATCTAATTTAAGAATTATTTTTGATTTATTGTCAAGTACAGAAAAATTAATGAAGAATCAGAAAATTAATTTGACAAAGGATAAGACGAATGCAATTATTGCAGCTTATCTACTTAAAAATTTATGAAATATGTTAACAACAACCGACAGTGTAAATCTAAATGTAAAAGATAAAAAATTCGAATTCAATTCTCGTCATTTTTCCAGGTGGCTTTGTTTAGTGGAAGCTATTGAGGTTATTGAGAATAATGCGAAAAGAAATAAAATCAATTTAGAAAGAACGGATAGATGGATTAAGCCGGGTGCTATCACAAAATATATTGATGAGCGAGAGGCAAGTATGATTAAGGATGTGGAATACAATGAGAAATTGGTTCCAATGGAAGCATGTTAAAAAAATTATGACCACACAACAAATTATAAACAGTCAACTACCACCAGCTAAAGCAGGTGGCTTGTAACTGAAGCTTTTAAAGGCTCCGAAACGTAGGGTTCATTGACTGGAACCACAAATTGTTTAATATATCTATCTTTAATGTTTTTAGCAGCATTCAAATCGGCATGTTCTGCATGCCCACATTTCAAACAAACAAACTTATCTTCTATCCTATTTTTTTCTTCACAATGTCCACATTTACTACAGGTTTGACTAGTATAAGCAGCTTTAACGTAAACCACTAACTTACCTTTAGCATCTGCTTTATACTCTAAGAATTGCTGTAATTGAAAATAACTCCAATTATTAAGTTTGCTATTCGGTTTCTTATTCTTCCATTTGTTTTGATACTTATTAGTATTCTTTTCTTTAATACCTTTTAAGTCTTCTAAAACAAAAATATTATAATTTGAATTAACTAACTTTTTACTGATACAGTGATTGGTATCCAAAACAAACCTCTTCTCTTTCTTATTACGTTTACGGAGTAAACGTTTTGAAGAACGAGTGCCTTTCTTTTGTAGTTTTTTCCTGAGAAAGTCATATTTATTTTTAATAAAGACAGTTCTTTCAGAGGATACTAACAGACCATCACTAGTAGCAATAACATTATTGATACCTCTATCTACACCTAGAACTGACTGCGTATTCAATTTAGGTTTAATTGGATCATTAACCTCTTTAGAATAGGTTAAATGAATCCAAAATTGTTTTTTCTTTTTATCATAGGATAAAGTAGCAGAACCTACTTTCCAGGTTTGATAAATTTCCTGATAATAATCAGGAACATGAAGAATTTCTTTATGTCTTTTATTAAGTCCTATTAAAGTGAGTTGTTTACCTCTCAAATCAAAGCTTCTAATATTAAGATTAAGACTTAGACTTTTTTTAATAGGAATTTTACCTTTTAATTTATTTCTTTTACAAGCTGACATAGCTTGATCTCTAATTCCTTGTAAAAGAGCACTTTTAATGGTTGGATATTTTTCTTGAAATTTCCTATAAGTTGTTTGGTGGCATTTATTTTTACTATAAGAGCCTACTTCATAGGCATGGTTAGTATAATCATTAAACAAACCGTTACAATTTTGTATTAAAGTTAGATAATCTTGTTTTGGAAGATCATTAACTTTTAAGTTAATTGTTTTAATTAATTTCATTCTTCATATATATTTATCATTTATTATTGACATTTCAATAGGAAATGTTAAAATATTTTTATAATTATGAAAAAATTAACGATATTCATCCCCCATTTGAAAATGGGGGTTTCCTATCTAAGGACGGTACGATGAAAATTAAATCAGGTAAAGAGAAGGAATATCAGGAATACAAGGAGAGAAACTTAGATGATTATGGAAAACCTATAATTATTTTTTCTGAAAAATGGGCAGAATTAATGGAGAAAGAAATTTCTACTGGTAAAACAATTGGGGAGGTTTATGACAAAAAACCTAAGATGGGATTGAGTGGTTTTCAAGTTGAGTGTGCTGTAATTGGTCTGTGTAATTTTTGGGAGCATGGGGATGATCTACGCAGAGTGTGGTACTCCTATTGATAACGATGGTGTGGTTAGCACTTGTTCATTTGAAATTTCGAAATAATATGAGTGAATTTGATGATTTTGTCTTAGCAATGCATATTGTTAATTGTGATCTGACTATTTATGAATTAGTTTATAGTTTTGCTTCTGGTAGATTGAAAGATTTCTTGGAATTGGATGAAAATGGATTTTCTAGATGTCCACCTAAAACCCAGGGTTATTTTGAAATAGGGGATCAGGCAAGAAAAAATTTAAAACCATACTTAAAAATGGAATCTCAAGAAGATATTAAAGAAGTGTTTTTATATTTGTATGATGTGTTTACCAGACTGTTAAAATTTTATCGTAAATGTGAGAAAGAGAAAATTAATTTTGCGTGGGAAGAAGTTATTAAAAGGGGTTGGCATTGCGATCATGATTTCCAACTTTTTGATGAATTGCAAGATCCTAAATTGATAGAGTTGGATGTGAAGCTTTGGAGAGTGGAGATTTAAATGGTAGTAGTATCAAATTTTAAATCCTTATAATTGTAAGTCTTCACACATACTAAGTCATTGTAGTAGGTATTATCAATGAAATGATGTTTAACTTCGGTAATAAAGTAAATTCCCAAGAATTTATCAAAAAACTTAGAATTTGGAACATTATACCGCATATCTATGCTTAAGAATCTTCTACTTCTTCTATGCGTACTTCCTCTGACTCTAAATGTTACTGCATTATTTAGAAAGATCGCACTTTTCAAGATTTCATTTCTACCGTAAGTTATCTTGCCTTCATGGGAATCTTCTGATGAAGTGAATATGTGCTTAGCATTAGTTTGATTTTCTCGATATTGATTTATGGTTAAATTTGATGAGGGGCTATTGCCTTTATCCCCCTTCATATTTTTTACATAGTTTTGGAAATATATATCACGAGCTTTTGCTATATTATTATTGGTTAAATCCATGTAAAATGTTTTCTTTGGAATACTTACACTGTGGACAACAGTAGTTACTAATTTTTTTTGAACATCAAACCCAGAAGTATTTTTGAAAAAATAATCGTCCAGATTTGAATAATCCAACAAATATATACTATTCTGTTCATATGGATTGCTTCTGAGGGGATTATCATTCAATGTAGTGGCATCATTTTGATTAGAAATATAGAATTGTTCGATGGTTAATCCACCAGAAGAATTAGATGATGTTGGAGAATTAGCCAAATTAGTCTGGGAATTATAAGCTTGATCAAATAATTTCTTCATTGACACAAAACTCCAAATATCCGTATATCGATCTTTTTCTAACAAGCAAAAATCATAATTATTATCACTAGTTGAAACGTGTCGTTTTAAGAGATAATGCAAATCATCAATAGAATAGTAATCTGATGGGGAAGTATAGAATGTTTTTGACCCACCCAGATCCCAAATGTTAGAGAATTGGGTATTATAACCTTCTGTTGTGGGGAAATTTGTTTGTAGCAATTTCATGATGGCATCCCCAGTGAAAAGACTTCGGTCGTTATTCGAAAGATTTTTTGTATTTGGAGAATTGATATATGCTGCTGTTGAAAAATTAGTATTTTTCTCATTTAATATTTCAAAAGACCAATCCCAAAAGTGTAATTTTTTGAATTTTTCCCCTAATATTTCACCGGGAATGTCTATGGTATCATATATACAGAAGGTGAATTTCAAATTAAACATTTGTTTGTATGCATCAATATTCGTGGATGTATATGGAACTCCAGGCACTTTCGGTAAGATATTGATAATCAACAAGTCTCTTGCATCCCCCCTGAAAGTATATTGTAAATTAGAGTCCTGCACATAACCGGTTGCATTGGTATTAGATGTATCCGTTATTCCATTATATGATTCAATAGAATCATAAGTATTTTGATAGGTGATACTTCCAAAATGATAAAAATTAGTGGCAATATCTTCAATTACTAATTCTTTTATTGCCGCATGATTTATTTTTATTAAATCACCATTGGTATTAGTTAAAAATACTTCGAATATATAATCATCACTTCCAATTCGAATGGTTTGATTCGAATTTGGGTTTAATAGAATATTCGGAGATGCAAAGTTACTAGATGACATTTTAACTGTTTGCTTGAGTATTAATTGAATTAATTATTAATTGCAAATATTCTGGTTTTATAATCTTCAAATTACTTCCATTGGGTGGATATATCAGTGGATTAAAAATGTTGTTTGTAAGGCAGATTAGCCACCAAAGATCAATGGTTCCGTATTCATTATAGGAAATGACTGTCCATGCTAAAGGTCTTAATAAAGTAATGTGATAATAAAAAGAAACATCCATGTTATAAGGAAGATACACGGCATTGAGTGGATTGTAATAGTACTGTCCAGATGGATCTTGATGAAGTTTGAATATATTTTCATATTTATATGTTCCCAAGGATGGTAATGTATTGATATCACCTTGATATTCACCATAATCCAAGTCTTGATTGGAAATAGATGTAAGAGATGAAATTATTTTTCCCATTTGAATATTTATCATCAGATTTTTATTGGGTGTTTGTTAAATATACTATATGGGCCAAACTATTTTGACAAACAAATCCTTAGAAGGAATCGGACTCCTTTATGAACAACTTCGTAAAAATCAAGAAAATGATTCCGAGGTTATTAAGGAGGAACTTGATAAACCAAAGGTTAATTCCAAGAATAAATTCAAAAAAGTGGATAGTTTTCCTATAGAAGATCAAAAAACACCACTTTCTAAAGTAACCCCCGAATCATTTTACAAGAAAGATAGTGGTCCAAATCGTCTTTTGAAAGATGTTTTGGTTAAACCATTAGATCCAAAAGATATTAAAAAAGGTCAAGATGATCCTTATGAAGTTAAGAAATTATCAGTGAATACTGAAAGTAAGAAAATTTTAACCAATAAGAATCTTGGTTATATCATGGAAGAACTTAAGAAAAATAATCCCGAAGTAATTCTTGAAAATCTTAAGAAATATAAGCTGCTTTGGGGTAAAGACAATTTTCGTAAACTGATTACTGTTGCTGAACAACGTGGTTGTAGCAAAGAAGTACAGAATCTTAGACTATTTGTAGAAAAGAAAATGTCTAAAAAAGTTAAAGAAGTAAAAAAAGTCAAAAAAGATAAGAAAAAATCTAAAAAGAACACTAAATAATTATACAAGCTTATGGCAAAACAACCTAAATTCTCGTTCGACGCTCTTTATGAATCCGCTATTGGTGGAGGTTATTCAGAAGATGAAATTAAACCAGCTACAGAAGATGGCACCAGTGAAGGAGATAGTTCCGTTGCTGATGATGCGGAAATCGATGCGGATACTGATGTAAAAGACGAGGAAGATCTCTCTGCTTCTGACATTATTGATAAGCTCGTTGAATATCTAGAAAAACTAAAAGCTTTCCTACCTGAAGTTGATGATGATGCTAAGGATCTTGGAATTGGTGATGATGAAGATGCGACTTCTGAAGATGAACAAATGGCCGGATTAGATGCTGGTGTTGCTGAAGAAGACGAAGAGGAAGAAGATGAGGATGATGAAGACGAGGATGAAGATGAAGAAACAGTTTCCGAAGAAATTGATTTTGAAGATCTCGGAACTCCTCTAGTTAATCAGAAGAAAGGTAATCCCACTAAAGTAACTTCTACTCCTGAAAAACCACCTGGTGTACTACATAATGTAGCCAAAGGAAAAACTGGTGATGGTAAAGTATTGGAAAAACCTGAATTGGATGAAGAAGAAGGAACCCCTCTAGTTAACCAAAAATCTGGTAATCCCACTAAAGTCACTGGAACTGCTAATGTCATTAAAGGTGTTATCAAAGGCGGTGGAAAAGGTGATCAAGATTTGTTCCAAAAGAACTAATTGAAGTTGAAAGTTAAAAATGAAAAGGCGAATCAGAAATGGTTCGCCTTTTTTGTTTCAATTTAATGAATATTGCCCGATATCCAAAAGATTTGGGATATATTGAGAAAAAGCAAAAGTTGCTACACATTCTGCTTCTGCTTCATCTCGATTATTCATATCGACACCATCTAATTTAATAGGAAAAGCATCTGTAAATTCAAAGTTTATAACTGGATTATTATATTCATCTAACATGAATAAAGTGATGGTGGTTTGATATAGGGTAAGATTCAATATTCCAACAGGTTTTGATGGGTCTACTATGGATAATTCAGCATTATTTAAAATATTTAACCAGTTGAATAAAAACCAATAATTATTCCAGTAGTTATCAACGGTGAAGTTTATTTTTAAATCTCCATGATAAGGTCTAGCTAAACTGGATATACTTACATTCTGTCCTGCATATCTTAATGCATTGTGATCAATTGATATTTCAGGTAGATTTATTCCATAGACTGAAAAAGAAAAAGAGTCTGAATTAATTGTATTCTGACTTCTTTGTAGGGGATTGTTGGTATCAATTCCTTTTAATGCTTTAGGTATAGTTATAACTACTAAAAATTTATCTTTCCGAGCTTTATTAAAGGGTGATTGGTAAGGACTATTCATTATTAGTATTTACGGATATCACAAAATAATCGATTTCAATGAAAAATAAGATATGTGAAGAAAAGTCCTTCACCGACTAAAAGAATTGTAGCAATCCAAAGTAATATAATAAACCAATCCGGTTGTTTCTCGGGAATGTACGATCTCATTATTAAATTAGAATTTTGTAGTAGATGTACTGTTAACATCAAATGTCCGTTCAAAGAAGTGATAACTTAATGTAGCAGTAAAATTAACAACTTCTCCGTTACCAATCATGGAATAAGATAATTCACCAACATTTCCAATAGAAACACCTACTAAATTATACTTAGAAACCGCATTTAATTGTTGATCTAATTGAATAAGTGTAATAATAGATCTAGCTGGAGCAGTCATGAAATTACCTGTAGAAGTTGCATCATCAAAAGTATCTCTGGACCAATCTTCAAATCTTTGTCTTAGACTGGATTTTGCATCACAGAAAAATTCCAAATTATAAGCGTCAGAACCAGGATATTTGGCAGTTCCTTTTACATTGAAATCCAATCCCATATAAGGTACTGCTACATTAGTTAAAGCTCTTGCAGGTAGAGCAGCAGCTTTACAATATACTAAATCTTCCTCATTAAAAGTAATACCGGAAGCATTTGCGGGAGTTAATGCTAAAACTCGAAAAGAAACATCCCTTGCGAAGTCTAATGCCGCAGCTTGTTGGTAAAATGTTTGAATTGTCTGGTTAGTAACGCTCATATCAATTATTTATCATTAAAAAATGTTGAAATTAAATCTTTCCCTAATAAATTGTTATATGGGTAGGATTAGTTCAGACAGTTTAATTGATTTTTTAAGTAAAAACGGAATAGTTTTAATTTCTAAATTAGAATCTCCTTCTGGAGATGTTGAATTTTTATGTTCATCAGGAAAATATAAATTTCTATTAAATTTAGATTGGGATGGTGGTTTATCAGGTACTTTTGTGGATAAGTACAGAAAAGAGTTTTTATATGATTATATTCCAGATTTAGATGAATTATTATTAACCATCAAAAAACATTATCGATGAGATAAATAATTTGAATGAGTAATTACAGCAATTTTTCGAACAATGTACCAAACAACCCGGCCATTGTTGAATATGGTAAAGCAATTCAATTAATCGGAGATACTAGGTTCCCTGATATTACTTCTGTACGTATCCATTATCCCGATAATTCGGCAGCATTCTTTTCATCACAAGCTGTAGCACTTACTTCTTATTCAATTTATCCAAAACATGCACAATTAACTTATGTGGTTAATGCCGCAGATATTCCGACTACTACCAATATTGTTTCTGGTGGATTTTTCAATATACAGATTCCTTCTACAGGGCAAGTTAATACAACTGCACCTTTAAGTGCAATTCAAATTGGTTTTTCGGATATTAATGGTAAATTACAAGCGGTTTCTGATTCTAATCCGCTTCCAATGATTGATGCGTATGTTAATTCAACTAATGTCACTTGGACTAATGCTACAACACTTAGTTCTGCATTGACTGTTAATACTGCTGGATATGATGGTGTTGGTATTACGATTATTACATCAGGTACAGTTACGGGAGGACAAGTTACTTTTCAAGTTTGGGATGGTGCAAATTGGTTGACTACTAAAATTGGACGTTGTAACACATATAATTCTGATAGTACATATACAATTGTTGCTGGTGTTCAAGCGTGGCAAGCTGATGTTGCCCCATTTACTCAATTTAGAGTTATTCTTTCTTCGGTTATTGTTGGATCAGGATCTGTATTGGTTACTGAAGTTGTAAGTTCAGCACCAATTGTAGGTCCAGTTACTGTTGGTATAGACCCAACCCAACCTTTACCTGCTGGTACAAATAATTTGGGAAGTGTTGTTTTAGCAGTTTCCTCTTCAAATTTTGTCAATGGACAAGCAACAATTGCTTCGACCGGAGTAGCAGTACAACTCACCAGCAATTCTTATATCGTTCAAAAAGGTGTGAACATTGGTCTAAGTCCCGCAAGTCCAGGTCTTGGATATATTGGTGCATCCGGTGTTTCTGCTTCTACTGGAGTCATTGTAACTTCCGCTTCTAATAGCTTCCCAATCCCTTCTGGCGTAAATCTAAATACAATTTATGTTAATGGGACTACAGGTCAAGTGTTTTATTATGGTGGATCTTAATTTATTTAATTGAGTTTTATTTTTTGCTTTTCGCATATTCTTCTTTACAAATTATTGCGTTTTGTTATCGTGATTCAGTGAAGCAAAATATTAACAATAATCAAGCAGGAAAAGGTGATAAACCTCGTAATTGCTTTTCAAAAGAATTTAAGCGGAATTTTGACCAAGTTAATTGGGGTAAAAATAAATCTAAAAAATCTAATCAGGAGAAATCTTGAAAAGTTATTTTCAAAACGTCCCTCTTTATTTTACTGAAGAGGGTCATGAATATCATCACAAAAATGGTCAGAAATATATTTCATGTACTCAAATAATTTCTCAGTATAAAGAAAAGTTTGATAGTGATAAGATGTCGAGAATTATTGCTAAAAAGCGTGGAGTTTCACAGGAAGAAATATTATTAGAATGGAAAAAGGCGGAGAAGGATGGAACAGAATTTGGAACATTGATTCATAAAAATATCGAATCATATTTTAATACTAAAAAGTGTGATGAAAGGATTTTGCCAATGGTTGGAGACTTACATTTAAAATTAGCATATAGATTAGAGGATTCTTATTTTGAACAATTAGTTTGGAATGAAAAATTTATGATTTGTGGAACAGCAGATTTGGTTAATATTGATGGGGATTATTTCGATATTTTTGATTATAAAACAAATAAAAAATTTAATATGGAATCCAAATATTCTAATCCATTAATGTTCAAATATCCTTTGGAAAATATGGAAATTAATGAATATAATGTTTATTCACTACAGTTAAGTATGTATGCAAGATTTGTGAAGGAATTGACGGGGAAAATTCCTAGAGATTTGAGTGTTTTTTGGTATGACCGGGAAGATACCAAAGATTTTGAAAATTTTAATGGACAATGGGTCGAATATCATCTAGAAAACATGGAAACTGAGGTCAATAAACTATTTGAGCATTATGATAAAAAAGATCCTATTTTAAAATTAATCTTAAGAAGTAAAAACATGTGAGAATTATTTTTTTGGACATTGATGGGGTTTTAATTTCTAGGAGAACCCATTCATTACGCTCCAATTTTAAAAATAAAGATTGGAAACACGTAGATTTAAATTTTTGTAAATGGTTAAAGATGATTTGTGAAACTAATGATATTAGAATCGTTATTTCATCTTCTTGGAGAAGAATGCCCACGAGTTTAATTCCTTTACTGAAAAAAGCAAAATTGCTGCATCTTTTACATGAAACTGATCCATATACTACAACTAATTTCAGTGAAATTAAAAAAACTTTTTCTTATGTCAGAGGAGACGAGATTCAACTTTGGCTAGATAACCACCTAGGAGAATGGGTGGATTATTTGATTTTAGATGATGATTCTGACTTTTTGGAACATCAAATGAAAAATCATATCAAAACCGATATTAATAATGGAGTCCAATTTGAACAAATTAGAAGTATCTTTAAATGGGTTTACGGAGAAAAATCCCCGTATAATGCATGAATAACTTAAAATATCGCTTATTATCGTTTTTACACGGTTTTCTTTGCAAAGATAGGTCTAACCTCTATTATATCCAAAAAAGCTTCTTAAAGGCTATTTGTAGTCAAAAGAACACCATTAGGGTAACACCTGTTGGAACTGGATCTACTTCCATTGGAATTTTGTATGCATTGGGGCAATGTTTGTTCCACCCTGGTTATAAATTTCTGTTTACTTATACTAATCGTTATCATCATATCGGAAGAGTTTTACAAATCCATTCCCAATTGGGTTGGTTCTTTGAAAGATTCCTTCCGATTAAATTTAAAAGTAATACCAAAATTGAATTCAAAAATGGAAGTTCAATTAGTACCCTTTCTTTGTTTTCTAATAAACATGCTGAACTTGATTGTGTAGGTTTTTATGATTGTATCTTTAATGATGATTGTATGATGGTTTCGGAAGAGATTGCTCATCAATTTTATAATGATCTTAAAAAATGGAGTAACCAAATTGTAATGATCATTTCTCCATATGATAAGAAACATCCTGCATATTTGATTTTTGAAAATATTTGCCGAAATTATCCAAAGAATAATTGGAAAATTAAGACGGTTTCACAGAAGGAAATTTGATATTTTATTAACCCCCATTAAATAGTTTAATGGGTCGTAAAAAGAAAGTTGTTGAAACCAATATTGAAAAAGTTGAGTTAAAACAAAAGGATAGATATTTAAGAAATCCTAATTTACCAGTTTTAGGTGCTTCGTTTGATTTTACACCTGAGATGGTGAAGGAACTTAAAAAATGTTCTGATAACATCATCCATTTCGCGGAGAATTATTTTTATATCGTAAATCTTGATGAGGGATTGATGAAGATTCCCTTACATAAGTATCAAAAGAGGATATTGAGAGCATATAGAGATAATAGATTTAATATAGTTCTAGCATCTAGACAATGTGGAAAGACAACTATAACCACAATTTATACACTTTGGAAATGTTGTTTTACTAATTATTATAGGGTATTAATTGTCGCTAATAAAGAATCTACTGCTAAAGGTATTTTTAATCGTATCAAGAAAGCTTATGAAGAGCTTCCTGTTTGGTTGAAGCCTGGGGTGAAAGAATATGCACAAACATCCATGGTTCTCGCTAATGGCTCATCTATAGGAATTTCGACTACTTCAAGCGATGCTGGTCGCGGAGATTCCTGTAATTGTAGCATAGGTCAAACTTTAATCACAATTAAGAACAAAGAAACCGGGGAAATAATAAATTGTACATTTAGTGATTTTTATGAATTAATTAAACATAATGACGAATATCTTTTATTTGTGTTTGATGATGTGGATAATTATAAAGTTATTTCAAATAAGAATTATTCTATATTGACACCAACAGGATTTCGAGATTTTAAAGGTCTAATAGTGGGCGAAAATAAAAATAAGATTAAGTTGACTTTTGATAATGGAAAAACATTAATATGTACGCCAAAACATAAATTAGTATTATCTGATATTTTTCATGTATATGCAGAGGAATTATCTATTGGTGATATACTCCCAAATAATTTAAAATTATTATCTAAAGAATTCATCCAAAATGACGAATTAGTTTATGATATATACAATGTGGAAAATCATATATATCTTATTGATAATCAAATAGTAACACATAATTGTCTGGCGATAGATGAGGCTAGTTTTATCAGAGAGGAGTTATTAGATCCATTTTGGAAATCAGTTTATCCAATTATTTCTAGTTCTAAGAAAGCACAAATTTTAATCTGTTCTACTCCAAATGGTACGGGAAATTTATTTCATAAATTATGGTCGGGTGCAATTGCAGGAACAAATGGATGGTTTCCTTCTCGCATAGACTGGGAAGAAATCCCAGGACGTGATTTGGCTTGGAAACAAGAAACCATTAGAAATTTAGGTTCTGAAGAGATTTTCAATCAAGAATTTGGGAATGAATTTCTCAAAACTGGGGAGAGTTCCTTAGATGAACAAGTACATGCCAAATTACTTGCTAATTGTAGAGATCCAGAATTCATTTTGGAGGATGGTTGCTATAAAGTTTGGGATGAGCCTGTTAAAGATAGGATTTATGTGGCTGGAGTAGATATTTCCGAAGGTGTTGGAAAAAATTCTTCAGTTATTAATATTCTAGATATAACTGATCTAAGTCATATTAAACAAGTTGCAATTTATTCCAATAATAAAATTATTCCATTTGATTTTGCTAAGAAAGTTAATGATGTCCTAGACAATTGGGGCAAACCTCCAGCATTAATTGAAAGAAATAATTGTGGGATTACCGTGATAGATCAGCTTGTTCAAACATACAATTATCCACTTATTGTTACCTATCAGCATGATAAAAAGGAAGATTTACAGAGACAGGGTATTAATTCGCATACTAATTCTAAGTATAGTGGTGTAGTTAATATGAGATATTGGGTTAATTCAAAATGTGTTGTTGATTTAAGAGATAAAGATACTGTTAGTGAACTTAAAAATTTTGTAAGAAAGGATAATGGTACTTGGAGTGGTCAAAATGAGGCGGATTTAGATGATAGAGTGATGTCATTAATTTGGGCACTTTTCATTTTGGATAAGAAAATTATCGAAAGGTATTTTGAAGTATTGAAAGAGGATGATAATGGAAAGCCGCTATTAATTAAACCTATTAATTGGGAGCCAAATATCAAAAATAATCCATTTGGAATGTATCGAGTTGAAAATAAACCAGTCTCACAGGATACTGATTATTCAACACTTCCTGTTTTCATTGGTAATAATAGAGAATATTTTAGGAATGAGATGGATTGGTTAAAGAAAGAGGGTTACAAACCAGTTTTGGAATTGAGTTACTGAGAAATTTTTGATTTCACCCTTTTTTTGCTACTGATGATGCTACAATATTTTGACTAGAAACAATTCCAGCAGGTGCTTGTGTGGAATCCAATCTAGGAGTTTTTCTATAACCATCCCAGTTGGCACCATCCTGATGTGGTGAAGTGACCAGATGAAGGCATACGACTGTAGGAAGAAGAGCACGACATGCCCTTGGCCATTGTGCCGCGAACATTACATCGTCGTGACTTGCCAGTCCTTTTGAAAAAACATAAGGGCGGTCGCATGTAGCGTTCCATACTTGGAAAAATCCAATGGGAACATATCCTTCGATTGGATCAGCATATCGGTGACTAAGTGGTCCACTAGATCCACTAGATATTCTGAAACCATATTGATGGGTTGGATTTTTTCTAGCCTGTTCAATTTCATCTACACTACTAACGTCCACCCTATCGGCACCGTAAACGAAATTACGATCTAGATGGGTGTTATTAAAAAACATTCTTCGGAAATCTTGTGGTAATACACAATCCACATCAATATGTGCATGCCATCCATAGAACCTATAATAATTTTGTCCTACTGCAATGGCAGCACCTTTATTAAAATTTCTACCATCTTTTTTAAACGCATCTGTTTGAACACATGTCGCACCATATTTTTTGCATACCAATTGTGTTTTTCTATCATCATGACTAGTTACTATAATGGCAGTATCTACTTGAGAATGATTATACCCCAATGTAACATCTAAAATATCATCGAAACCAACACAAGTAGTGACCATTTCAAATCGAAGGGAATCTTGGTCAAAAAGTTTAGGATCTGTGGGATGTGGATTAGACGGTAGGCTTGGCATATAGATTACTTACGAATCGTTAATTTCAATGTCAATAGGAAAACAGCAAATAAATACTAAAAATAACATGAACAGCCTATATTTGCCATTTTCCATCACAGATTACACAAATAGTCCTGTTCTCTCTGCAGTAACTTCCCCTATCGGGACACTGAACTTTCAATTTTCTCTTCCTAACCAGTATTCAAATTCCATTTCAAATACCTTAGCAACTTGGTATATGGGTGATGGTACGGTATTAACGGGTCTTTCTGCAGTCCATTCCTATCAATATCCAGGTACTTATACCATTTCTTTGTTTGTATATAATTCTGCAGGAGATGTTATTCTAAGTACATATCAACCAACAATTAATGTATATAACTTAGTACCAGATCAAATTGCCATGGATTCATTAGATGCGCCATTAAGAATCTATAATATCCGTGCAGGACAAATTAGTCCACCTGTTACAGTGAAAAGGTTAAATTCGTGGCAAAGTTTAACCCCAATGGGTTCTAGTTATACCATTAATTTGTATTGTTCAGGAAGCAATTCTAATTATTTGGATGAACAGAGATATGATGCAGATGGTTGGGCGCATTTGAATACCTATTTTGAATTCTTATCTTCTGATATGCTTACTCCAGTGAATGCAATCTCTTGCAATGCTGATCCAATTTACGCTTATATTTCAAATAATACTATTCAATTTACCCCATTTAGTTCATCAAATACGGTTTTGGTTGGTTCAAGTGGAACTGCTACATTTTATTTTTCAGATGAAATGGCCAAGAACTACGTGTCGGAACCACCTTCAATCCTATTTGCTTCATTAGATATGACAAATTTTCCAGATAAAACTGAACAATATTTGAATTATACTGGTAATTCTCCTTTTGGAACACTGAATACTAAAACTGTTCAACAATTCATTAAAACCCGTTTTAATCCCGCTTCACAAATCTCCATAACTTCTAATGGAATTGATGGGGAAGGCTACGTAGATACTTCATTTTACATTAATCCTATTAAATGGGCAACACAACCCATATCTTTTGTATGTAAACTCAAAGACTATCAGTGGTTCAGTACAAAAAGTTATTCAATGTTAACTGCATTTGGAAGTGGGAATTTTAATTTGCAATTAGACTTGGTTCAAATTAATTCAAATGGTGCTTTTTCAAGGATTCCTAATGTAAATTGGAATAATGCGGATTTTATACCTGAATTAAGCGCAAATCCTTCCACTGGTGGTTATTATGCTGGTTATTTTTCATGTAGCGGTAGTAATTTAAATGTGGCATTAACAGCAGGAACTATTATCACTAATCCTTTTTATTATCCGCAAGATAATGATTATGCATTCTTTTTTCAACCAGAGACTTCTAATTTATATCGATATAATAGAAATATTTCATTTTCAAATTGTACTGGACAATTGATTACTAATTTTAATCCTTCTAATACTTCATTTACTGTTCCATTAAGTAGTTCATTTTCAATAAGTGTTAATCCTAACCAGGAGAGTTCATTTGTTTGCGATCAGGAATTCGATAAAATTTATAAAATAGATTATAATGGTAATGTTATATATACTGTCGCACTTTCTTCTGCTCGTTTTTATGGTTCTGATGGGAATGTTTACCTGAATGACTTGAGAGTTAATAATTCAGCATCTCCAGCACAAGCAGCCATAGATTCCAATGGGGACGCTTGGATATGCCTTTATGACGGTTTAAGTGCCATCAAAATAGAAAACTCTACTGGTATAATCAAATCATTTGCATATCCTGCTCAATATCTCAATACTAATTATAACTTATCCAGTTTTAATGTTTTAACCCCATTAAGTGGATTTTATGGGGAAAATACAGTTTCTCCTGTTTCTATTGATACTGATCTCAACAATAACATTTGGATTAGTTATTTTCATCCATTGAGTAGTTTTATTGCGAAGTTTAACACTACGGGACAATATTTGACTAGTTATAATTTCCCCACTGGATATTCTTCTCAAGAATTGATAGTGGATGTTAATAACAATGTTTGGGTATCTGTATGGAATGATTCATTTCATCCTTCTAATATATCTCAGAGAAATGATTATATTTATAAATTCGATTCGAATGCTTATGTAGTTAATGGTTATCCATTATCTGGTTTTCAACAACCGAATTCAATTTGTTTAGATGCACATCAAAATTTATTCGTATCTCATTATATCCAAACTGTTACAAAGATTAATTCCAAGCAGGTTTTAACTAATTATTACATGGGAAGTTCTTATACAACTTCATTTTTTGAACAACAGATATCAACAATTGGTGCAGATACTAATGATTTTATCTGGGTCATTAATGATTATGACTCACAAATTTACTTTCTTAATGTTAAGAGTACCCCTACAGGTATTGCGAATATACCAAGAGTTGCTTTACCACCACAATACTATAGTTATTCCTCTTATGGTGACTGGCTGGGAACAAGATACATTTCCAAATACTTAACAGCTACCCCTACAGCTTATGTATCGGGAATGAGTAATATTTTCAATATATATCCAGTTTCTGGTTACAATTACATTACTAAAGTGAATGAAAATTTTGATATGACTGTACAGTATCAAAGCACGATATACATGGAGAGTTTATTGAGCAAACCTATTTTATTGAATGATTTCCTTGGTCAAATTGTGGGTGATGTCGATTCTTCCCCAAATACCTTCGGAAAGAGAGTTTATGAGAAAATAGCTAATTATAGTGAGAATGTTTCTGATATCGATACTTGTAACATTCAAGCTTTGTTAAGTATGGACCAAATGTTAGGTGCAAGTAGTTTACTGGACTTTAATTTTTCATATCCAAGTAATATACAGAGAGTTGTGGATCTTTTGAGTATTAAGCAGAGTGATTTGTGGGGGGATATTAATAATTATAGTGATAATTTCAAACAAAATGATTGGGGATTAGCATATAATTCATCTAACCTATTACCAATATCTTCTACAGTATTAGTGGTAAGTGGATATATAGTTGCTTATGAAAAATATTCAAAACTATATAGAAAAGTTTCTTGTGCAACCCCTTATATTAGTTCTATCGCAAATTTGGATATAAATTCTGGTAATTATATTTTTCCATTAAGTTCCTTCCAAAATACTTGGGGGTGGGGATTAGTATTACCGGATTATGTTTCGCCTAATAATTTACATTACTATTATGAATTTTATCAATATGTTCCACAGATTGCGGGTGGATTTGTTCAGAATATTATCAATTGGGATGATCCTTTGACTACACTTTCCCCATATAATTCTTCTAATGAGGCTTGGGTAATGGATAATGGGATTATGGATCAACTCATCAATTTCGAACTTTCTAACGGACTTGGACTAATTAATTCTGACAATTAAGTTATTTCATTAAAAGGAAAAATATTTTTTCTTGATTTTTCGAAAAATTTTGTTAAAATTCTTTTTATGAGTGAATTATATTTTGTTAATCTAGTTTGTCCGAATGAATTACCCAAGCAAGGGACAGAATTTTCGGCAGGATATGATTTAATCGCAACTTCTGTTAAATTTGTAGGTAAAAATCCCAAACATGATGATAAAATTTTTAATTCTATTGATTACATTGAATATCAAACGGATTTATCTTTACAAATCCAAAATTCTAAGGAACAGCACGCATTTATTTTTCCAAGATCTTCTATATCAAAATATAATTTGGTATTAGCAAATTCTGTCGGTGTAGTGGATAATGATTATATTGGAAAAATTTCATTTAGATTTAAATATATAACACAACCTGAAGATTTGCTTTTTGATCCAGAAAATGAAAGATTTTATACGGTTATTAATGAAGATAAAATTTATAAAGTGGGTGATAAAATCGGTCAATTAGTATTCCTAAAAACAAATCAAGTACACCTAATAAAAACAAATAATTTAGAAGAAACTAAAAGAGGAATTGGTGCTTATGGTTCCACAGATAACTAAATCCGACCTTTTTCGTTGACAATTTTTGTTTTTATGATAAAACATATCGATGAACATCAAGAAAAAACTTATTTTTCCTTTGAATGATCCAGAAGTAAAACAAAATAATATAGATTTTTTTGAAGAATTGATTGGAAAAATTGAGGAATACCAAAAGTGCAAATCTTGTAAAAAGAAGATCGAAGAAATTAATAAAATAAAAAAGAAATATGAATGATATAATTAAAGAGTTGATTGAAAATTTAAAAACACAGGATAATTACATTACATCAGATCCAATTTACACTGTACAAAAACTTAAAAAAATTTATGGATTAGATTTGGATTATGGTGAGTATTATGATTGGATTAATAATGAAAATGATTTTTATGTGGCAGATTCTAAATTGAAGGCGGAACTAGATCGAGCATATATCCTTAATCGGTCGTCTTTTACGTATGATGACGAAATTATTATTGTTAACGGGTGGGAAAAGTCATTCTTTTATGCAGAGTGGGAAACTATTGAAACCTTTTTAACTGAGAAATCTGCAAAGGATTATATTGAACTTCATAAACATCGTTATCCTGATAGTGAATTGAAAATGTTTGTAGCTTCTGGATACAGGAATCCAGAAATGAGAGCCATTAGAGAATATTTTTTGAATTTGTAAAGACTAAAACTAAATGATTTTTAATATAAATGAATTCACTGGTGAAGAACGAGCATTTCTTTTAGAAATAATTAAAAGAAAGAAATCTGATACTGTCTTAACATGGGACACTGTTAAGTCTATTAAACCTCAGTTTTTAGAAAAATATCTAGAAGAAATTAAGAATGATTTGACAGAGGAAGGATTGAAATTTTTAGATGAAATTAAAGAAAAATATGAGAAATTTCTTGCTAGATAATTGAAATGGTGTATTAAAGTTTACTTATGACAATTAAAAAGTTACGATGGAAAAAGGAAAAGTTTTCTGATGGTTCAGTTGAATGGGTATCCGCAGAAATACCTATTTTTAAGATTGGATTTAGTATCGAAGAGAAATATCCCGAAACTGGTTATTATGAGTTGTTTTTTCATTCTGATAATTATAATACAAGTAAACGAATTAAAAAATCAAATGATATTGAATTTCTTAAAGAATATGCTCATTGGTATTGGGAACAATTGATATTGAAGAATGTTTTCGAACAATAATCTATGAATAAAGAAAAATTAGCACAACTATTAAATGGAAGAACCTATGGCGAAAAATTTTTAAGACAAAATACCGTAAGTTCTACGGGAATTAACGCTTGTGGAGACATTACCTCTTGGTCTGGAGCAATCCAGAAAAAAGTAGTACCTAAGAAACAAGAAAATAACAAAGAGTCAACAGTTTATTACTTAAAAGTATGAATTTAGATTTTTGTAGGTTTATTAGAACGGTATTGTAATTGATTCAAAGGATTTATGCCCCAAGAGTTAAAATGGTATGCCGAATCTTCCTTTGATGATTCCTTTGAATGGATAGAAGGTTATATTGAATATGGTAAATTGATTTATACCATAGAAAAGGATGATAATTCTGTTTATGCAGAAATTAAACCTAAATTATATAATTTAATCTTTTTTCCTCATGGTAAAAACGGATGCTGCGTGGAATCTTCTTCAGATGTAGAAGAATTAAAGAAATTTTCTGATAAATTTTTGATTTGTTACTATCAGGATACTTCGTGGCAAGAAATATTAGAATAATATGACTCAACTCAAACTCAGAATACCTTATGTATTAGACTTTCCAACTGTTGTTGAGGAAAATTTATTGGTTTTATCCTTCGTAGATCCAGAAATTGTCTATAAAAATCCAACATTTTCCAACCTAAATATTGATTCTTTAAGACCTTATTTGGATTTTGTAAATGAGGATGAAGAATGTGATTTTATTCATTTTCCTTGGAAGTTTAATCCAATGGTCAACTATAGTAATATAGTCAAATATGCCCAATCAAAAAACAAAAAAATTCTATTTTTCTTTAATGATGACTTGGAAACACCTTTCGAATTGCCTAATTCCATTTTACTCCGAACAAGTTTCGATACTAGACACCAGAATACCTCTACTTTTGCTTGGCCTGCCTTTTGTGAAGACTTAGTGAAGAGATATGGTAGATATCCTCCCAGAGAGAAGTGTGAAGTGCCTGTAATAGGTTTTTGTGGGTGTTATTCAAGAGGAATTCGAGAAAAGGTGGTTAATTTTGTTAAAACTACCAATTTACATACTAATTTCATTATTCGTGACAATTTTTGGGCAGGGGATACTTGGGGTAAAAGAGTTAGGCAGGAATATGTGGATAATATACAGAGTTCAGATTATACTTTATGTATGAGAGGGGGGGGTAATTTTTCATATAGATTTTTCGAAACACTTTGTTTAGGAAGAATACCTATTTTTATTGATTCGTATACCCCAATTCCTTTTAAAGAATTGACTGGAATTGAAAAACTGATACCATGTATTCATGAAGATAATATCGACAAATTACCTGAAGTTGTTCTTGATCATTGGAATAATATTGGAGATTATGCAGATTTGCAGAAAACATTGAGAAATATATGGTTGGAATATTATTCTCCATTGGGTGCAATTAAAAGTTTAATTAAAATTAAAGAACAATTATTATGAACAGACTTTTCGAAAACGAAGATTGTATATTTTACCGAGGGAATAATTTCTTAAGTATGTCGTGGCAAATTATCTGTTTAATTATTTTGTTGATTATTCAGGTTACTCTTTTGGTAATTTATCCTTTTTATAAACTTAATAAAATTATGAATGAGGAACCATGAATTTCGAGAAATTGTATTTAGAGTGGATGGATAAGCTTAATAATGATATTGGGGAGATTTCATTATTGGAGATGTCTACCGATAGAACAGACACCAGAAGACATATTGAAAGTTTAGCTATTCCTATTTGGTTACATCTTTATAAAATATTGATCAAACCTAAAAATTTATCTACACAACATTGGAAACATGAATTACGCACCTTTTTGGATGATATTGATGAAAATCTTCGAACAATGATTAAACGATTTGATTCAGAAAAGTTATATGAAATTTTATCAAAAAATTCCGAGACATTAAAAATAGCAAAAAGAAGATATCAGAAGGACTATACAAATCCAATATCTGAATTAGAAACTTATGATGATCAAATTAAGAAAATAATTAGTTATATTTCTTATGAATTGTCTTTTCGTGGTAATTTTGAAGAAGTTGAAAAAATAATTGAAAATTTATGAATAAACCAAAAAGCAAAAAAGTATCGTTGGAACAACTGATTTCGTCACTTCTAGATTCTGGCCACATTAAAGTTAAAAATACCAAGAAGAATTATCATTTCAATGTATCTGGATTAACCCCTTCAGAATATGGTTCTGTAGAAGAAGTTACTCTAGAGGGACTTCTTATTGAATGGGATGAATAAGTCATCATTTATCAAGAATTATACCCAAAATCAATAGATAACTCCTTAAATATGATTCATTATCGCAAAGGAAATCTTTTAGAACAAAGTGATTTAAGTGCAATTGTGCATCAATGTAATCTTATGCATATTTTTGGGGCTGGTATTGCATTGGAAATTAAAGAAACTTTCCCAGAAGCTTATGAAGCGGATAAGCAAACACCTAAAAATGATATTTCTAAACTTGGGAAATATAGTTATGCCATTACTCCTACGTTTTTAATCTTCAATATGTATTCACAATTGGGATTATCTAGACATACTAGAACCACTTCTTATTCCCATATGGAAATTGCTTTTAAGAAGATTAAAAATGATTTACAAAATAATATTTTCGGATTGAAGATGCCTATTACTTTGGGGATGCCATATAAGATTGGTTGTGGTCTGGGTGGTGGTAATTGGGAAGATGTTGAAAAAATTATTAAAAATGTCTTTACTGATGCAACTTTTGATGTCATTATTTGTGAATTGTGACTAAAAAAGAATGGGGGTAGATTAGTAATTGATGTTTGGTTTGGGGATGTTAATTGCAACAATTTTTTGGGCATTTATGAATAAATGTAATTATAACTCTCATGTAAGTCATTTGGAATATCTTAGAGAACAAAATAGAGAACTAGCTAGAAGATTATTACAAGAAAGAATAAGAAAATGAATGCAATTGAATTATTTCAAAAAGATGGTAAACAAACTGGTGCTTTTTATTGCGAAAAATGTCGTTTAATTTATCAAAGTTCAGAAAGAGCTAATCAATGTTGTAATAATTATCATTGCAATTATTGCGGGAAAGATACTGGAAGTAGGTTTAGATTAATTTGTGATCCTTGCCAAGAATTGAAATTTGAAAATAAAGAAAAGGAAAGATTTGAAAAGTCCGAAAAACTTACTTCGTATGACGGATGGGTATATTCTGAAGGTCATGGTTATAAAGATGGTTATTTTGAATCCTTAGAAGACTTTTATGATTGGGCTAGTGAATTAGATGAGAATGATTGGCCTGAATATGTCTGGACTTGTACTCCTAATTATTTTGTACAAGCAGATATTCAAGATATTTCACAACAAATTTGTGATAATTCTCATGAAGATTTTGATTTCGATGATTTAGATGGAATTCAAGAACTTGAAAAGGCTTTAGATCAATTTAATGAAAAGAATAATTCCGTTTGTTCTTATGAAGTTAATTATAAACAAAGTGTTTTAGTTAAGAAACCCGAAAAATAATAATATATGAATTTACCCCAGAATGCAAAATTAGAATCAAGAAGAGTAATTATTCGCTTGGCATCTGGCGAAAAAGATGTGAAATGGAAATATTATGATCCACACTATTCGTGGGTATTACCAAATGATCAAAGTTTTGAAAATGCATGTTTAAAACATGTTGTAGACGGTTATGAGCTTTTTGCACAAGTTGCAGTTCCGAAATGCTCAACTGTGAATGTGGTTTTAGGGAGGATAGAGATACTAAAGCTGCAAGAACAATAGTTTGTATGGGTCTAGATCAATTTGTACCTACGGAATGTAGGGATATTAAACCTGTGGAGATTCTAACCTCTGGCATTGCCGATAAGTATGAACTACTTTTTGATAATTCTAAGTTAGAGTCGTTGAATCAGGAAGCCGTCTGCTTTAGCAGAGGGTAGTTCACACTAGCTAAGAAAAAAGGATTAGTTGGCAAGCTTATCAAAACAGAAGATTGGGAATTTCTTCATGGGCAGTTGGAAACTCTATAAATATTATTATGTCCTTTATTACTTATAATTCAAAATTAAATGAAAATGTTGAACTTTTCAAATACAAAAATATCAAGTTGAGATTGGGGGATTTAGTTTTCCAAGATCTTCCTGAAATTTATATCATAGATTTGATTTATTACAGTCAGAATTCAAAAGGTCCGGTTCATGTGGGAATAGTTAGTGGATTTGACTCATTAGGAATCCCCATTATTACTGAGGCATTCCCAATACTTGGCGTTCATACAATTTCCCTGCCATTATTCGTCACTAGATATCCTTTTGGAATTTTTTATAAAACTTGGAAAGATCAAACAATTGTTGAACCATTACTTGCAAACATTGCTACTAAAATCGGATTGGAATATAACATACATTTCAGTGATAACCCCTCAAGTCAATATTGCAGCGGATTAATTTGTGAAGCTTATAATGCAATAAGTCCTATTCCAATTTTATGTACTCAAACAATGTTAGAACT
>Ga0302280_1000816_pt1 | contig 27061 bp, 27 predicted proteins | sample III_Fen_E1_1_FD_198771 | JGI IMG/M metagenome (GOLD analysis project Ga0302280, IMG submission 198771) | Peat permafrost microbial communities from Stordalen Mire near Abisko, Sweden - III_Fen_E1_1 | ecosystem: Environmental > Terrestrial > Soil > Wetlands > Permafrost | place: Sweden: Abisko... | reverse complement strand
AAAATATTATACTCGTCGTGGCTTTTTAGGCTTTGGACCGTTCCAAGGCACTGGAGTTACGTCCTTAATAGATGAAACGGCAATACCCTTTGCGGTAAAACCTCGAATAACTGACTCTCGTCCTGAGCCTACGCCCTTTACGATAACAGCAACTTCCTTCATGCCCACTGTCTGAGCTTTAGCTCCGAGAACTTCACCTACCTTAGCGGCAGCAAAAGGAGTGCCCTTCTTAGCACCCTTGAATCCGAGACTTCCGCTTGATGACCATCCTAGTGAATTGCCTTTAGCGTCAGTAAGAATAGACTTAGTATTGTTGTATGTGGACTGCACGAAAAGCATGCCAGCTTCCACTCGCTTCTTTGATAGAGATGTTGAGGACGCCTTTGCTGTTCCCTCACCTTCCTCACCGGCCTTTTTAACTATTCGTTTCTTTCCCATTGATATTTAAATTATTATTTCTTAGCTTCTTTTTTACGTCCTGAACCCATGGTCTTCTTTGCCCCCTTCAAAGTACGAGCATTTGTCTTTGTGCGCTGACCACGTGATGGGAGCTTCTTAGCGTGACGACTGCCACGATAGGACTTAATATCCTTGAGGCGCTTAATATTGCCTGTAACCTCACGCTTGAGGTCGCCTTCAATTTTAAATGACTCAACGATCTGACGAATTTTATTCTCATCATCTACTTTAAGATTCTTTGCCACTTCTCCATACGCAATACCGGCCTGATCCAAAATCTTATGTGCTCGTGGACGACCCACGCCGTAAAGAGCAGTGAGAGCAATCTCAAGTCGCTTATTGTCTGGAATTGTAATACCGAGGATACGCATTTGTTTGAATAATGATTGGGATTAACCTTGACGCTGTTTATGGCGAGGATCTGTCTTGCAGATAACATATACATAGCCCTTACGTCGGACTACTTTACATTTTGGGCAGATTTTTTTGACAGATGCTTTAACTTTCATAACGATAAAAAATTCGAAGCGGACCTCTTGTATACTATACTTCGTTTAGAAAGTAAAGCGCTACTTGGGTCATATGTCGCTTTGTTTTAGAGCCTTTTCACTATGCGATTAGAATTGCCACCGTATTGGTCTAATTCCAGCTCTACTCTATCTCCGATCAAGACTCGGATACGATTGAGTCGCATTTTTCCCGATAAGTGAGACAAAACAACCTTTTCCTCACCACTCACAGATACTTGGACCCTAAAGGTCGTGTTGGGCAGGGCCTCTGTGACTGTTCCGATTGTGGTGGGTATGCGTTCTTTTGGCATTTATTAATCGACGAAATGTTTGCCTATTCTAGCAGGCAAATTAATTGGAGTCAACTGTAATGGCCTGGGGATTCTTTGGTAGAGAGCTTTTCCAGAAAGGACGATTAATAACGGTAATATCTTGAACGCTTGGATAGTCATTTTGGACTACTGTTGGAACTGTGCTTTTTGCAATTCCAGCTACATCACCTTTGAGTTTTGTCTCGTCTACATTCCAGACAAACTGAGCATTTCCATTTACGGTGAAGCTAATGCTTGTACTTGAGGCAGCGTTAAATTGAGCCTTGTTTTGAATACTAACTGAAAGATCGCCAATGTTTGAAATAGAGATTAAATCACTACTTGGATTAAACGTAGATGGGTCAAGGGTCTGTGAAGCAATGTAGGTAGCAAGTTCTTGCTTGTTGAAGACAATGGCATATGAGGTACCGCTTTCACTTAGCACAACTGATGATTCAGTCGCTGATGAAGTGGCTGCCTGATCTGCAAGAACAGATGTTGTAATAAAATTTCCATCAGAATAGAGCACATATGTATTTGGAGTTTGATCTTCTGCTTCTTGTGCTAAATCACCTTTAAGCTGTGCGTCAATGCTGGCAAACGTAGCTTGTCGGGTCGCATCTGAAATATATGCTCCTGTGCCCACATATCCTCCGATAATAGATCCCTTACCCCGAGCGTAAAAGCCAGCATAACGTCCTGCATCATTCTGAAAACCTGGAATTGTAAAGTCAGATGGGCCAATATTGTAATTGGCTCCGGGCTGGTCTGCATAGACGGTAACCTGCACGCTTCCTGGAACAGTACTGCCGCTTGATGCAGTTGTTTCTCCAGGCACTGTTACGGGAGTATTAATACGATAAATCAAACCTCCAGTGGTCTGAAAACGAGTATTTGTGATAAGAGTCTGTGGAGCGGCACTGTAATTGTTGTAAATAACAATAGTACCAGAAGCCTTTTGTGATATTTGAGTTGTGCTCGTGCTAGTGAGAGTTTGGGAGTCAGTCTTGCTTAATGAAATGACATCAAAATGCACGCCTGGCACAGTAGCGTCGCTACTTGCGTTCACTGTTAGATTGACAGGAGCGGATTGCTTCTTAAGAGTAACTTTAATAGTAGCGCTGGCAAAAACATTTGAGCCAAAAATGAAAAGACCAACAAGCAAGACTAAAACAATAGCTAAAATAACATAACGGCCAGCATGTGAAGTGTTCTCAGGCTCTTCTTTGCCAAATGTAGATGGTGGTGGAACGTATCGAGGTGGCTTAGGAGTTGAGAAGCCCTCTTCTTGAGCATGCTCTGACGAATATTCTTGTTTAGGTGCTGGTGCTTGGACTGGTGGACGAGAGACTTGCTGGCGATTTGTGGAAAGTGGAATATCTCGAATAGACTTTCGTGGGTTTGGAGGTTTGATGTCTTGAAAGCTTTGTTTAGTCATAAGGTAATTCTAACTTATTTTTGTCTTTTGGAAAGTCCTTAAGAAGAGGACGTTGGTGGAAAAAGCTTCAATCAGATAAATGCTGAAGCTTTTTTCTGCTAAAAGAACTATTCCATAATTTTCTTTTTTAATAAATGCTTCAATTGTGCTCTCCCATCCTTTCGGTGAAATAAGAAATAATGTAGACGGCAAGGAAAGGCCTCCAGCAAGAAGTGATAAAGTGCTTGTAAATAATTTTATCCATTCATCTCCAGACAATGCTAAAGCCTTGTCTACCCTTTCCTTCATTTCACTATTTTGTGTTTGCTCATGAGTGCTACAAACGAGAGACTCGATAACCTCATAGGTCGAATTGAGAGTTGTTGTCATACTGCGCAACATTGAACTTGTGCCTAAAGGAAAAGAGACAGTTTCGATAAGCATGTTGTTGCGGACAAGAGAAAGCTCACTTACTTCTGCTCCTGTATCAAGTATAAGAAAGTCGTTTGGAGTAGCTGGAAGAGTGCGGAGACCTCCAAAGAGAGCTAAGGGAGCGCTCTGCCAAGCCATTATTGGGCGGCTAAAGAATGCATGAAGCGTTTCTTCAACCTGCTTTTTTAGATCTGATGGCATAACACTTAAGAAAAGTGAGAAGCGTGCATCAGTAGCTTTCTTGTTAAATGGGTCGTTTGTTTGATATCCATTTAGCACAGCATTGATTACCTTTTGCTCAAGAAGACTGACATTGCCTGAGGAGGCATGTTCTTTTTCAAAATTTGCCACCGCCTTCTTGATCAAGTCATCAAAAAATTTCTTCGTCACAACTGTGGGCTGACGAAAAGTCTCTTTAATTACTGTCGTCTGTGAGACATACCAGGGAGCTCCAAGAATAATAATGGATCCAGTCGTAACTTTTTTACCCCCTTCCTTAGCTTTCTTACTAAGTTCCGAGGCTACTTGTTTTAAAGCATCGGTGACGGCAATTTTCAATCTATCAGTACGCAAACTTTCCTTTAAAACAAATTGCTGTGTGACAGGGATTACAACAGGAGATATATTTTTTCTGGTAGGAGAAAAATCGATGAGTGCTCCACTTACCGATCCACTTTCAATATAAAAGACAGGCGTCATACCCATCTAGTATAGCACTATTCAATGACAGCTTTAATACGTCGTATCCCCGCTGAGACGGCTTCTTCTTTTGCGATCTTAAATTTCCCAATCTCTTTTGTGTTTTTTACATGAGGACCTCCACAAAACTCCTGGCTAAATAGTTCTGTATCTTTATTGCCAATAGTATATACCTTCACTATGTCGCCATATTTTTCACCGAAGGCATGACGAGCATTCGTCCTGAGTGCCTCTTCTTTAGGTAATTCTTCAAAATTGACAGGTAGTTCAGCCTGAATTTTTTCATTCACAAGATCTTCCACTTTTTTCTTTTCATCGTCTGTCATTTTCCGTGGATGGGTAAAGTCAAAGCGCATTCTTTCTGGAGTGATGTTGCTCCCCTTTTGCGATACATGCTCTCCTAGCACCCGATGCAAGGCCTCATTCAAAAGATGAGTAGCGGTATGGTAGCGCACGGACATATCACTTGTGTCAGCTAGGCCACCCTTAAATTTCTTTTCTGCGCCTGCTCGAGAAAGGTCTTGGTGTTTTAAAAATTCTTGCTTGAAAGTATTAACATCAACCCTTAATCCTTTTTCCTTAGCTAACTCAATTGTCATGTCAATTGGAAACCCGTAACTCGAAAAAAGAAGAAAGGCATCATTTCCAGAAATATCTTTTGTGGCAATTTTTTCAAATTCTTTTATGCCCTGTGTGAGAGTCTTTCTGAATCGCTGTTCTTCCTCATCTATTTCTTTTTTAATATGTTCAATTTTAGTTTTCAAATCTGGATAGGCGCTTGCATACATATCTACAACAGTTTCTGCAATCCAAAAAAGTGAGCCGGGCTTCATGCCAAGCTGGTCAGAAAATCGCACAGCTCGGCGCAAAAGACGACGAAGAACGTAGCCCTGATCGGTGTTAGCTGGTGTCACTCCATCACCTATCATAAACACAGCGGCCTTAATGTGATCTGCTACCACATAGGCAGCACGGCTCGAGGCAGCATCCTTTGTCGTCGTAAATTCTTCAATTTTATTGAGAATGGGTATAAAAAGATCAGTCTCAAATACAGTAGACTTTCCATTTATAACAGCCGTCGTTCGCTCAAGTCCCATACCAGTATCCACATTTTGGCTTGCAAGCTTTTCATACTTGCCTTCAGCAGTTTTATTAAATTCCATGAAAACATTATTCCAGATCTCAATCAATCTAAATGAATCAACAATGTTACCGAACTTTCCAGACAGTTCACCATCCTCAGGACGGGTGTCATAAAAAATTTCCGTATCACCTCCGCAAGGGCCAGTAGCACCCGCTATCCAAAAGTTGTCGTCGGTACCAAGGGGTACGATGCGCACATCTTTTTCGAGCACTTCATTGTCACCGGCAACTCCTGATGTTAGTCCATGTGCCTTAAAAACCTCCTGCCACATTTTAATTGATTCATCATCTCTTGGAATACCATTTTCTCCTTTAAAAACAGTTACATAGAGTCTCTTTGGGTCAAGACCAAGACCTTCTTCTTTTGACGTAAGAAAATCGTAGCTCCATGCAATTGCTTCTTTCTTAAAATAATCACCAAGTGACCAGTTGCCAAGCATTTCAAAAAAAGTGAGATGGCGATTGTCACCCACATCATCAATGTCACCCGTTCGGATACATTTCTGAGCATCCACTAAGCGCTTGCCTTGAGGATGTTTTTCTCCCAGAAGATATGGTACGAGAGGCTGCATGCCAGCAGTATTAAAGAGCACGGTTGGATCATTCTCAGGCACGAGAGATGCTGAAGGCAATACGGCATGCCCTCGTTTAGCAAAAAAATCTAAATATTTTTGGCGAATCTCGTTTGACGTCATCTCAGAAATATATCATTTTTTAGCCCTAAATCAATTTTGCTGACTTGGCTAACTTCTCAAGCCGAATCAAATCACTTTTAACCTGCTCAAGTCCTGCCTTAAAGAACTCTGGCTTTGAGGTATCGATACCAATTTCCTTAAAAATATCTTCAGGTGATTTACTACTTCCTGCACTTAAAAACTTTTCAATTTGAAAGATAAATTTTTTGTCTTCTTGATATTTTTTGTAAAGTGCCTTACTAATGATCTGTCCATATGCATATGAATAGACATAGAAGAAGCTTCGTATGTGCATCCAATTTACAAAAAAGTAGCCGTCGTTTTCCTTAAGTGTGACTTTTGGGCCAAGGTAGGCCGACATGTGTTTATTATGCAGAGCAGCAATCTTTTCTTTCGAGAGAAAACCCTCCTTGCGAATTGTTTCGTGAAGTTCAAGCTCAAAATTGAAGCAGGCAATCTGGCGGAAGATGGTCGAAACGTCGTCATTGAGACGGTCATGTAGAGCGATAATTTTCTCTTTGTCAGTGAGAGTTTCAAATATTTCTTCAAACACAATATTTTCAAAAAAGGTGCTGGCTACTTCTGCTACTGAAATAGTGTGATCTTGGTAGAGAGGCTTTTGTCGCTTGCTAAGCTCAGCATGAAAGCCGTGTCCCATTTCATGTCCGAGAGTCATGACGGAATCAAGGCTGTCTGTGTAATTGAGCAAGACCATTGTCGGTGTGCCAATATCAGAAGAGCAGTAAGCACCTCCCCGCTTACCTTTTTGAGGGTAGACATCAATTCTGCCCTCATCCATAAAGGTCTCAAAGATCTTTGAATAGAGTGGCGATGGAATCTTTGTTAGAGATCTCTTGAATAGATCCAGACCTTTTTCAAACGGCACCTTCTTATGTTGATCACCAATGTCCGCTGCCCTATCTGCATACTCAAGTTGAGAAGTCTTAAGCAATTTGCTTTTTAGATTGTAAAAATCGGCACTGATAGTAAAGCCGTCCGTAACTGTTTTAACTAAATTCATTACACTTTGCTCATCATTTTGATAGGCCAGAATAGTAGCGCTATATGGCTTTTCAAATTGTCGTAGCTCGTCCATTGATTTCTTGTCAGTGTAGAGTGCATTTATTTCGCTTTCGGGAAAGTCGCTAATGTTTTTTAGGGACGCCATGACCTTGTCGTGTAAAGCTCGACGCTTCTTCACATTGAGCTGAGGGATTTTTCCTATGGCCTCAGGCAGAGAGATAGTCTTGCCTTCAAACTGCACTGTCTGTTTTGAAACAAGCTTTTGCACGCCATCGACCCACAATCCATGACTAGGCAAATATTTAATATTAAGAATTTTTTCCTCAGCTTCTGTGAGGTTATGCTTACTGGTATCAAAGAGTACCTTTAAAAAGTAGTGAAAATGGGCCAACTTCTTACTTTTTAAAAACTTCTTTTGGAGAGTTGGCTTAATCGTGACAAGGGCAAGTGTAAAGAAAACAATTTTATTTGATGCAGTTACAAGACGCTGTGTCAGCTTACTTTTTAAGGCCTCAGCTTTTTCATTGGCACTATTAAGATCAGTAGCATAATGAAGATACATAAGCGGCTTCCAACTTGCCTTTTCCTGCAAGGTTTCAAAATCTGTAAGAGTCTTGTGTAGGGCAGATTCATTAGAAAGATAGGTGCGGGTTGAGCCGTACTTTTTTTCAAAGTCTGCAAAGAGCTTTTCAATGCTCTGAACGTCCTTCTCAATCTGAGGATCGTCTTCGTTTTTGTAAAAAAGTCCGAGATTCCAATTAGTTTTTATTTTCATTTTCTTTACTTGTTATCTTGCAACCAATATTGGGTGATTTTATGAGGTTTAATCCAGTGGCCTCCTCAAAGGCTTTATCAGCTTCGGCTATATCCGCTGCATCATACTGAAACACCACCTTTCCGTCCTGGTAATTGTCTACATAGGTAAAAGTCTTTATGCTTTCAGGTTTATTTTCAGGTATTTTTTCCATAGTTATTTATATAAATTTTTTAGCACTTTAAAATCTTCCATCAGCGTTCCCTTTAAACGTTGATTATAGATGGCTGCAGCAGGATGGTAAAGAGGCACGATATAGAGGTCGCCATATGAGGTCTTTGTTTTAAATATCTTACCGTGCAACTTTGATATTGGTTCAAGATCACTTTGAAAGCCAAATTTTGCCAAGACATACTCCATGGAAAATCTACCCAATGTGGCAATTACTTTTGGCTGAATCACGTCAATTTGTTTATCCAAGAAAGGAGCGTAGAGCTTAATCTCTGCAGGGGTCGGGTCACGATTTTCAGGTGGCCGGTCTTTTACAATGCTTGTAATAAAGACATCTGGGCGAACAATACCAACACCTGCGAGTAGGTTGTCGAGAATTTTTCCTGAAGCACCACAGAAAGGCTTTCCAGTAATAGCTTCCTTCTTACCAGGAGCTTCTCCTACAAACATAATATGCGCCGAGGGCGATCCTTCACCAGGCACTGGCACATACTTATTCTCTAATCGATAAGCATAGAGCGGAGATTTTTTTAAGAGCAGTATGCCCTTATCAATCTTTTTTAGTGCCTCAATTCTTTCATTCTCAATCATACAAATTTAAATGCCCCTTCCTTCTTAAGTAATTTTAACTTAGCCTCACTTCCACCACGATTATAATTGCCAATCCTTCCATCGCTTCTCACTACACGATGGCAAGGGATCTTGAGGTCATAATTGTTAGCCATAAAGCTTCCTACAGCTCGAAAAGCCTTAGGGCTTCCAGCTTTTCGGGCCACTTCCTTATAGGTCACAACCTTACCCTTAGGAATCTTTGCTACAACTTTGAGCACTTTTTCTTTAAACGTTTTCTTACTCATCTTATTTAGCTAAATAACTTTTCTTTTTTGGCCTTAGCAGAGCCTTGCACTGATTCCTCAAAGGCCTCTCTAGCAAGTTTGCGATAATTACAAAATTCGCATTCACTTCCATGTGTTGGCACCTTGTCACTATCTAAACACTTCTTAATATCTACAATCACTCCATCAATCCAGTCTGTGTTGCCTTTGTGAGCAATAAGGGTAACATCAAATTCCAATTTCTTGTCAAGAGCCGCTTCGTCTTTCTTTCCATTTACATACACAAAATATCCAGTATCAGAAACCTTAAATCCATTCTGTCTGAAAAGCCACTGATACACTTCCATCTGCCTTTTGTATTGATTTTGCCAGGAGGTGTCGTCGAGTGAATCTATCTTGCCATCTTTAGAAGTAGCCTTGTAGTCAACAATAATGAGCTCACCTTTTGGATTGACCCAGACATCGTCTATGGCCCCAGAGATTGTAAGACCGGTCTCCTTATGAGTGCACTGAATACCTTCGAAGTTTTCTCTCCACGTGTCCATATTCTTGTGCTGAAAAGGCACGGCATCTACGCCATACTCTGTCATGAGTGGGTGTGCAGTGACGCCGGCTCGGTGCAAATCGAATTCCTTCTTTAAAAGATTGTCGACGGCAATGTTGAGAGTAAATGAAGGTGGACGAGGTCGAGCTACTCCAAGCTTATTATCTAAATAGAAACATCGAGCACACTCAGTAAAAAGATCTATCTTCGAACGAGATAGTCTCCATCTTTTGCCACCATAATTCCAATCAGCACCTCTTCGGGGTTTTATCATTCAATGAGTATAGCAAAAACCCTAAGCAATTACACCGCCTCCAAGACAAAGCTCGTCATCATAAATAACTATAGATTGACCCCTCGCTGGAGCCTCCTGCCCTTCCTCAAAAAGGATTTCAATGGCTTCATCTGAAAGTTTTAAGATGGTACATGTTTGAAGTGGTTGACGGTATCTTATGCGTCCTTGATATTTTTTGTTTGCCTTTATTAAGGCCGTGCTGTTGTTTATATCTACTAGATCAAAATGTGTAGATGAGAGTTTTTCAACAGCCGTACTTTCTTCTCCTTCATGAGCAACAGTCAACACATTTGTATCAACATTTTTTTCTACTACGTAGTAGGGTGCATCATCTGCGTTTTTCAAAGTAACAGTAAAGCCGTGTCGCTGACCTATTGTGTAAAATAGTGCTCCATCATGATGCCCTATCTCCCTTCCATTACTATCGACGACCTTACCAGGTCTTTCCTCAACAAACATTTTTAAAAAATCCTTCATTTCAATCTTGCCAATAAAACAAAGCCCTTGACTATCCTTTTTGTCAAAAGTTGGAAGACTATATTTCTTTGCAAAAGTGCGCACTTCTTTCTTTGTTAGATGACCAATTGGAAAAAGCGTTCTTGCTAATTGGTCTTTAGTAAGAGTCCATAAAAAGTATGTCTGATCTTTCTCTAAATCTTTTGATTTTGCCAATATGCCTTCTTTAATTTGTGCGTAGTGCCCTGTGGCTATAAAATCTGCACCAAGTGACAGAGCTTTTTTCAAAAATGAGCCAAACTTAATTTCTTTATTACACATAACATCTGGATTTGGCGTATGCCCCTTTTTGTACTCATCAATCATATAGTCGACGACCTCTTTTTTATATTCTTTCTCAAGATCTAGAGTCATAAAAGGAATATCTAAAAGGGCAGCTACACGCATGGCATCGCGTCGCTCATCCTTCCATGTGCACGGCATGCCTTCTGGCTGCCAAACCTTAATAAAGACACCCGTGACGTTATAGCCTGCATGTTTTAGTAACGCAGCTGAGACAGAGCTATCAACTCCGCCTGACATTCCGACAAAAACATTTTTACCTGAGGTATTTTTTAATATTGGCTTCATGTTGAGCAAAGGTTGTAGCATAGTGCATGTCTCCATTTGAATCTGAAATGAAGAACCAGTAAGGCGTAGCGATGGGGTGTAGGGCCGCATTAATACTATTTAGGCCGGGACTGGATATTGGAGTAGGAGGAAGTCCTGGATAAAGATACGTATTGTAGGGAGAATCAATCTTAAGATCTGTGACGGTGAGCTCTGAAGATGTCTTACCCAGAATGTACTGAAAGGGCGAATCGATCTGTAGATTTTTACCACTATCAATGCGTTTCCACAAGATGCCGGCAATTATCTGTCTATCCTGTGTTGTTTTGCCCTCTTCTTCAAGAATAGAAGCCATGGTGATAATGTCTTTTAGACTTCTACCGCTCGTTGCTACGGCAGGTAAAAGTGGATCAACTTGCGCGTGAAAATTTGCCTCCATTATAGAAATAAGGGTGTCAGGTTGAACAGTAGCAAAAAGAAAGTATGTGTCAGGGAAAAGATATCCTTCATCTGGCTTTGCAAGTTGAATAAATGTTACTGGGTCAAACGAAGCAAACTTTTTAGACATAATTGCTGCGTCTGCATAGGTATCTGATCCTTCTGGAAAGGTTACCTTAATGGGAGTGTTCTCAAAATCTCCACTCATCACTCTTCGGCTTACCTTAAACAAGGAATTACCAGAATGAAAAATATAATCACCTGCCACTAATTTGTGTTCGCCGCCCTGAAGAATCACTAAATTAGAAAACCAAAAGGCAGACGAGACAACGTGCTGATCTGCAAGCTGTCTTGAGATTTGATCAAGACTTTCTCCACTTTGAATACTAACAACGGTCTCGGACTGAAAACCTGCCGCCACATGAATAAAAAAATAATAAAAAATACCAAATAAAACTATACATAAGAAAATTATTCCAACAACCCAGTGCTCGAGGCGAAGTTCCCTTTCGAGCTCTTCAGGCGAATGTTTTTTTAATTTTAAAAAAGAAAACATGAGACGAAATTAAATAGGAAGATTTGGAGGGGGTTCTGCCTTCTTAGAGCTTGTACGTGCCATTGTTGGCGTCGTAGCAACTTGTCCAGGAAAATGATAAATAGTGGCCAACTCTTCAGTAGTCATGATTAGAGGAGCAGGATTGTATTCACTGCGAGGATCAAGAAAGGCATAGCGTTGCTTGTAGAGATTGAGAAATGTCACTTCCATCTCATCACGCATCTCACGCATCATGGTGCGTAGCGGAGTAATCCATCCAAACAAACTTATAATATCCTTACCAGTGTCACCAAAATCTGTAAATTTGCCAAGTTTAATACCATTCATGTTAAGTGAATTGTACTGTCTAAAGCTACCAATAAGGCCTGCCAAACTCATATTGGCGTTAAAAATATCTCGGTCTGCCATATAGATACCTCTAATAACAACTTCGAAAGCTAATTTTGAATAGCTTCTTTCAAGTGCGGCAATGACATCTGATTCTCCTCGAGTTGGATTTGGTAGTTTTATATCTCCTGTACCACCCAAGGTCTTCTCTCTAATTTTTTTTATTTCAGCAGTAATAGCATCTTTCCAGTCTGGTCTTTCGACAAGACGGCCTTCCTGCTTACCTTCTTTTTTATGAGCCTGAATAATAATCTGTATCCAGACTTTTTCTCCCTGCTTTAAAGAGCCAAGGTATTCTAATACAGAAGTCATTGGATCAATCTTAAACTCTTCCTTCGGATCCTTGTCTAAGCCGTAATCGATATAGGTCTTCAAGGGGTACGGATTTGGTTTTGAATAAGCAAAGGTTGTACCCCACATAGCATTTTTTTCAGGATCGTGAAAGAACGATTTTGTATAATCATCAACTTCTTTTATCTCAACATTAGGATACTGAGCATAGATCTGAGCTTCTATATTATTGCGCCAGTTTTTACGTGCCCAAATATAAAAATGTACCTTTCCACCATCTGAAACAAGCTCTAGTGAAAAGGTAGGGCGAATCTTTCCTTGCACGTAGGTCTCATGATATGAAGCTGCTCCCGTCTGATGAAGAGCAGTAAAAAAGATCTCCATGCCTACAGGAGAACGGGTTATTTCCTTAGGAAGAAATAATTCAAGGACAATATATTGCTGAGAGAAAAAACTTTTTCGACGGAGATACTTCATCCAATTGACCATAAGATGATGGCCGAGCAGGATGGGAATAAAAAAGATGAGCAGAATGTACAGAGAATATAGTACTGACATATAAGACTATTGTAGCCTTACTTAGCCTTTTCGACAATAGAATAACGGCCCTCCTTGTCCTTCTTGAAGAATTTTGGATTCTGGAGATTGACGATAATAGTGTTCTTCTTTACATAGCGTTCCTTAAGCACCTTGTCGATGATTTCGTCTTTCGTCATAGGTCCATTCTTATCAACAACCTTTTTAATAACATCTTTCACAACTCCACTTAGATAACCCCACTCAGAGAGAGCGTACAAACCGCGGCCAACGAGTACAAAACGCTTATCCTTAATAAGTTCATTATGAGTAGTAGCAACATGAGCCTTCTTGTCAAACATCTCACTAATAGCCTTAGCTACTTCCTTGAAGTGAATTGGGGATCCATGTTTTCGAATAGCAAGAAAGGCGTAATCACGAATACCCTTAGTGTGAATATTTGACGAATCAGCCATGCCCCATTCTCCTAATGGATTTTTGTCGATATTTTTTGAAATTGAAAGCCATCGGCGAAGTATCTCCTCATTCTTATATTCTTCAGAAACATCTTTTAGATGCGTAAGAAAATTTTCAATCATTTCAGATTCTGGAAGAAGATCATCGTCTGAGAGATTTTCGTAAAGCTTGCGAAGTGACTCGTGCACCTTGCCAGCGAGCTTTTCGTCTACATACCAGCGATGTTTGAAATTTTCATCTTCCTTTGCGCGCTTAAATGGCTCACCTAGTACAAGGAGAAAGTTAATATGATTCTGAACGCCCTTATCTTTTGAAAAATGATTGAGAAGTTCCTCTTCAGCAATGATAGTGCCAAGAGAACGAAAAGACTCTTCTAATTCTTTGAAAGCGGCCTGCTCACCTTTAAATTCTGAAGACTTTCGAATATTTGCAAGAGCTGAATTTTCGATCTGACGAACACGCTCACGGGTAATGCCATACTTTTCTCCAATCGCCTCAAGAGTGAGACGCTCAGTGTCCTTTCCAAGACCATATCGACTGACGATAACTTCTTTCGCGCGGGTCGGTAAGCTGCCTAGAAGGCGCTTCGTTGTCTGCTTTGGTTTAAATGTGATAGATGACATGTGTGTATTTGTATCATTATTACCTATTTAAGTCAAATGACTATATTTATCAAGCGATTTTTGACATAAATGACCTTTTTAACCGGTTTATTTTCCATCCATTTTTTGACATTTTCAAGGGCCATGGCCTTATTTTGCAAGGTATTTTCGTCCTGATCAGCCTCTGTCTCAAAAGCATCGCGAGTTTTTCCATTAATTTGTACGGCAATTCTTACTGTCTCACTTTGCAATTTCTTTGCATCAAAGGCAGGCCAACCTTCTTTATGAATTGAGGTTTTGTAACCAAGATTGTGCCACAATTCTTCGGTAAAATGCGGCGCAAAGGGAGCAATGAGGCGAAGCAGTATTTCATACTGTATCTTCCCTACCACCTCTTCTTTTTCTAGTGCATTAAGCAGGATCATCATCGACGAAATTGCCGTATTGAAAGACATACTCTCAATATCTTCGCCAACTTTTTTAATTGTTTTATTGATTAAGGTCTCGAGTTCAGCATTCTGATTTTTGACTCTAGATTTTTTGTCTTCTATCTTTACTGCTAACTTCCACACTCTCTCAATAAATCTTCGTGAACCAATCATGTTGTCCGTACTCCAAGCGATGGCCTGATCAAAAGGACCCATGAACATTTCATAGATGCGCAAGGTATCAGCCCCATACAAGGTCACGAGTTGATCGGGATTAATCACGTTGCCTCGAGACTTTGACATCTTCTCTCCATCGCCGGCCAAGATCAGTCCGTGAGATGTTCGCTTTTGATACGGTTCTGGAGTCGGTACTACTCCAAGATCATATAAAAATTTATGCCAGAAACGAGAATAAAGAAGATGAAGAGTGGTGTGTTCCATGCCGCCGTTATACCAATCAACAGGCATCCAAGTCTTTAATTTTTTAGGATCGGCGAAAGCCTTTTTATTTTTAGGATCAACATATCGAAGGAAATACCAACTCGATCCTGCCCAGTTTGGCATTGTGTCCGTCTCACGTCTTGCAGGGCCCTTGCACTCGGGACATTTCACATTGACCCACTTCGAAATTGCAGCGAGTGGCGATTCACCATTGTCAGTCGGCTGATAATTCTTCACCTTTGGTAAGGTCACAGGTAGATCTTTTTCAGGCACAGGTATCCAGTTGCCTCCATTCTTTAGAGCACAGGCCTCACACCAGATCATTGGAATTGGTTCTCCCCAATATCGCTGTCGGGAAAAAACCCAATCACGCAATTTATAGGTCGTGACTAGTCGACCGTACTTCACTGCAATCTCCTTTCGAGCGTTTGCTGAAAGAACGTTGCCAAAGTCAGCAGAATTAATGATTATGCCTTCATCGGTATAACTATCAGTATCGTTAGAAAGTAATCGAGTAAAGAAGAGATGTCCCTTATTAATGAAGTCGAGGACCTTATCTTCGTCTATCCAGTGTGAAGTGTGCTTCTTTATCTCTGTCTCAGATACTTCATCTTTCTCTTCGTTTTCAAGTTCAAAATAAAGTCCAGTAAACTCAGCAAATCTATTCTCGTCCTTTGGCGGATGGTAAAAATCTACTCTAAGCGGACTACCGAGGACCTTTATAAATCTAAGATTTTTATATCCTGTCTCTTCTCGCACTTCTCTCTTTCCTGCCTCAATAGGATTTTCTCCTTCATCAATACCACCAGTAATCATACTCGTCCAATCTACGCCAACATGTTTTAGACAAAGAAACTGCCCTGTTCTAGGATTCTTCACATAACAATCAACTGCCTTGCGGTATACATTTTTTCTGTCAGATCTAAGAGGTGTATCTTCTTCAACAATATGCGGAGCCACAACATACTTCACCTCTAATCCATACTTTTTTGCAAACACAAAGTCACGCTCATCATGAGCCGGTACGGCCATCACAGCTCCAGTACCGTAGGATGCGAGGACGTAATCAGCAATCCACACGGGCACTTGTTCTCCTGTTGCGGGATGAACAGCCTTAATACCTTTTAGCTCAACACCAGTTTTTTCCTTATCTGCTGCAGTTCGCACCATCTCATCTTTATTCTTTACCTCAGAAATATATGCTTCCACCTCATTCCAGTTTTTAATCTCTGATTGAAGCTTAGTCACTAATTCATGCTCAGGAGCAAGGACGACATAGGTCACACCGAATAGAGTGTCAGCACGCGTGGTGAAGACTTTTATTTTTTCCTTTGAGTTTTGAATGGCAAAATTAAATTCAGCACCCTCACTCTTGCCTATCCAATTCTTCTGCTGAATCTTTATCTTTTCAAGATAGTTAACTGTGTCGAGATCCTTCTCTAATCTGTCAGCATACTTTGTAATGGCAAGCATCCATTGCTCTTTTTCTCGTTTTTCCACCGGAGTGCCACAACGCTCACACTTACCATCGACGACCTCTTCATTGGCCAGTCCAATTTTGTCTTTCGGACACCAGTTAATAGTCATCTTCTTCTTATAGGCTAAGCCTTTTTTGTAAAACTGCAGGAAGATCCACTGAGTCCATTTAAAATATGCAGGGTCAGTGGTGTTTATCTCGCGAGACCAATCAAAAGAAAAGCCGAGCGATTTTAATTGTCGTCGAAAAGTATCCGTATTTTTTTTAGTTACAACAGCGGGCTGAATACCGGTCTTAATGGCATAATTTTCGGTAGGTAGACCGAAGGCATCCCATCCGATAGGATAAAGTACGTTATAGCCCTCAGCTCGGCGTTTACGTGCCACTATATCCATAGCAGTGTTGCTTCGAATATGGCCAACATGAAGACCATCCCCTGATGGATACGGAAATTCAATTAATGGGTAGAATTTTTTCTGCTTCGAAGTATCGCTTGCCTTATTTGGCTGCTTCTTCTCCCATTCTTTCTGCCATTTTTTTTCGATCTGTAAGTGATTGTAGGCCTTGGCCATGTAAATACTGTTAGTCTTTAAATTTCTTAATGCCCGTGCCAATCAAAAGAATAAGGGCAATGGCAAGAATAAGAACCTTAATGCCATTATCCGCTGATGACCAGTATCTAATAGAGGCAATGATAAAAGAAAGTACTCCACCATAGGAAAGAGCTGTTCCAATGGTAACATTTCCTGGAAGCAAGATGCCTGCAAGCAGTGAAAGTGCACCGAGCACTACAAGAATAATGAAGACATTTCGTGAATAGGCATCCTCAGCATTATTGAAGTTATTCTGACAGGTGTAGTTTGGAGTACAGTAGCCTGTTACCGCCTTTCCATCTGGGCCAACAGGCGCAGTAGCTGGAGCATAGTTTTCAGCTGTCCACTGTCCTCCTTGAGCAACGCAGTCTGTCTGAGTCGTTGCTGGTGTCTCTACTTGCGAAGTTGGACAAAAAGCATCATAGCTCGGAGCCTTGTAGACGAGGGATAGAGCGTAGTTAAAAAAGAGATTGAGAACAATAACAATTCCAATAATGAGTGCTCCTTTTAAAAACTTAGTTTTTTGCTGTTTTTCCATGGTAAATAAACATTACTGGTAGTGGCACATATTATACAATAAAAACTCTAAATCTTAAATTCTATACAGTCTCCATCTTTTACTACGTATTCCTTCCCTTCTGTTCGGAGCAGACCTTTCTCGCGAGCAGCCCCTAGTGAGCCAGAACTAAGTAGATCTTGCCAATTAATCACTTCAGCTCGCACAAACTTGTCTTTAAAGTCAGTATGAATGGCCGTGCCTGCAAGTGGAGCTGTCCAACCTTTATGAATGGTCCAAGCTCGGCTCTCGTCTTCTCCTGTAGTAAAGTATGTAATGAGATTAAGTAGCGCATATCCTTCCTTGATTAAGCTGTCAATACCGTCGTCCTTGCCCCCAAGTTCTGTTCTAAACATTTCCTTCTCCTCACCTTCCATTTCTTTTAGCTCTTCCTCAATACCAGCATCAATAACAACAAAACGAGAATTAGTAGCCGCAATGTATTCAAGAAGCCGTTTGTAGCGTCCATCGTCGACCTCATCAAGATTAGTGCCCCCACCTTTTTTATTGAGTGCGTACAAAATTGGTTTAAGAGTTAGAAGATTAAGAGGCTTTATAAGAAGCTCTTCATCTGAAGATATGCCGGACTGACGTGCAATCTGCCCCTCATCAAGAACCTTTTGAATTTTTTCAAGTACGGCTGCCTCTGCCACTGCCACCTTATCTCCTTTCTTAATGTCTCGTCCAAGGTTCCCCAAACGCTTTTTTACTGTCTCAGCGTCTGCCAAGGCAAGCTCGAGATTGATCACTTCAACATCACTAAGAGGCTCAATCTTATTATTAACATGAATAATATTTGCATCTTCAAAAATACGCACTACTTCAAGAATTGCATCGGTCTCACGAATATTTGCTAAAAATTTATTTCCTAAACCTTCTCCCGTAGAAGCTCCCTTCACAAGGCCGGCAATATCCACGAATTCTACTGCAGCTGGTACAGTTTTCTTTGAGTGAGAAAATTCAGATAGTTTCCATAGGCGTTCGTCTGGTACAGCAACTACTCCCACTGAGGGGTCAATGGTGGCAAAAGGATAGTTGGCCGCTAAAACACTCTTTTTAGTAAGAGCATTAAAAAGGGTTGATTTACCCACATTTGGAAGACCGACAATGCCGATAGATAAGGCCATTTAAATTAAAATTACGATTAGGAAGCTATACTAGCATACTTTTTCTTCAAATAGTCTATAAAGTAGGCGCTATTTAAAGGCTCTGCTGTTACTTTCTTTACCAAGGCATCTGCTGAGTATGTCTTACCATGAGCGTGAATGTTCTTATTAAGCCATCTTTTAATTTCCCTAAAATCTCCCTTGGCTATTTTTTTATCAATATCCGGAATAGCTTTTTTCATGGCAAAATAAAACTGGGCTGAATACAAATTGCCAAAACTGTACGATGGAAAATAACCAATTAGTCCTGCAGACCAATGCACATCCTGAAGTACTCCGAGAGCGTCGGTCGGTACATCAATATTAAAATATTCTTTCATCTTTGTCTTCCAAATCTTTGGCAAATCCTTCAGATTAATCGTACCCTCAATCATTTCCTTTTCTATTTCAAATCGAAGAATTATGTGGAGATTGTAAGTCACTTCGTCAGCTTCTGTGCGAATAAGTGAAGGCGATACATTATTTATAACTTGGTAAAAGGTTTTTAGTGGAATTTTTTTAAATGGTTTTGGAAATTCTTTTTGGAGTCTTGGATAAAAGTATTTCCAAAATGGCAGTCCTTTTCCTATTACGTTCTCCCACATGCGCGACTGCGATTCATGAATGCCGTGCGAAACAGGCTCTGCAAGAGGTGTACCCACCTCTTTAACAGGAAACCCTTGCTCATACATGCCATGGCCAGCTTCATGAATGGTGGACCCGAGCGAATACAAGACGTCATTTTCTCTAAATCGGGTTGTTAGGCGTACATCCTCTGGGTGCAAGCTTGTTTCAAATGGATGAGTTGTCTTATCAATCCTTCCCGCTTCAAGATCAAAACCGACCTTACTAACGACATCATGATTAAAAGCAATCTGCTTTTCAAGTGGATACATACCTAAAAGAATTTTAGGATCACGCTTTGTCTGTGTGGACTGAATGTTTTTAATAAAAGGTATGAGAAAATCCTTAAGATCACTGAGTACCTTATACGCTTCTTCAGCCGTCATGCCTGGCTCAAACGCATCTATAAGAGCATCGTATGGCGACACTTTATAACCGATATAGTTTGCTTCTTTTCGCTTCAATTCAACTATTTTTGTAAGCCATGGAAGAAAGAGTTTAAAATCATTTTTCTTTCTTGCCTCAACCCATACGTCCTGAGCTTTTGAAGTGGTTTCTGAAAGTTTGCGTATAAAGGCTTCAGGTAATTTTTTCTCCTTATTAAAACTTCGCCACGTTTCATTAATAATGACTGCATCCTTTCCTCTTATCTTGTTTTGGTCAACCCTCTTTTTTAAAACCGTGAGTAGTCCGTTATTATCAATTGAAACAAATTTAGTATGAATGAGTGTGCTTAGTTCCGCAATTGTGGCGGATCTTCTATTGATTCCCTTTGCAGGCATGTAAACATCTCTATCCCAAGATAGTAGATTTAGTATTGAGGATAAATGTGCTATTTCCTCAAGTCTTTTTCGTAGTTCCTTTATTGAGTGCATACATTATCTACCTGCTTTATTTCCCGCTAGAAATATCTGTTTTGCCACAGCAATCTTTTTCTGATCAGACATATCTTTTACCATTCCAATCTTCTTAATGTGTACTGGATGAATACCGGCAAATCCAAGAATAGCTCGGCCAATTTCATTTGTAGAATCTCCAAACAGAAAACGTTGAAGCATTGGCCATGAATCCATGGTAATAAACACCTCGGCCGACCTCCCCTTCAAGAGCTTTGTCCAGCCCATACCGTTGTGATTAAAGTGATAAGCAAAACCTGGTAAAAACATTCGGTCAAAAAAACCTTTAAGAATGGCTGGCATTGAAGACCACCACATTGGATAGAAAAGAGCGATGTGATCTGCCCACTTAAACGCTTCTTGCACCATGAGAAGATCTGGCTCAAGTGCTTGTATTTCTTTATATCCCTTGTGAAGTAATGGGTCGAATTTTAGATCGCCGATCTGAACGATCTTCACCTCAGCACCTGAGGCCCGTGCACCATCAGCATAGGATTTTGAAAGATCTCCACAAAAGGTATGCGAATCTTCCTGACCGAGAAATACTAAGATCTTTTTCGCAGGCATATTAAGACTGTTTAGACATTATGGCTGATAGTTCTGCCTGGTGTGCCTTCATTACTTCCATAGCGGCCTCTGTCTGGCCCTTTCCAGTCTTTACCTTTTCTTGAATCTCCATAGCAATCTTTTGAAAAAGGTCAGGATTTTTTGTAACAAGTGTAATAATCTTCTCTTGTTCTTCCTTTGGCATGCCCTTGAGCTGTCTCTCGAGCATTTTGCGCATTAGTAAATCTTGTAGTCCCATATAGAGCAGTATTTTATCAAAATCTTAGATGAGGGGCAAGGTAAAATAGAAAGTCGAACCCTTGCCCGCTCCCTCTGACTCAGCCCAGATCCTGCCACCGTGCTTCTCAATAATATTTTTGGACATGAAAAGTCCAATGCCCATACCTTCTGTATCTGCTAGGCGCGCATTATGGGCACGATAAAACTTTGAAAAAAGAAATTGAAGATCTTCTTTAGGAATACCAATACCTGAATCTTTAATTGAATAAACTACATTTTTTGCGTCACGTCGAAGAGATACAATGATGGTGCCCCCTGCAGGTGTATAGGCTAAGGCATTTTCAAAAAGTATTTGTACGGCAAAAGAAAGTCTTCGCGCATCAATCTTCACATTTGGAAGGTCTTCAGGAATAGACAAGGTGACGGTTTGCTTCTTTGTTCTAATTTCCGGAAGATGGCTTTGATATATTTCTCTTACCATGTCAGCAACACTTCCCTCAGTAAATCTATACAAATATTCAACACTGTCTGTTTGAGCACTGTCGATAAGAATATTTGTAAGTTCAAAGAGACGCATGGTGGCGTACTGAATCTCCTTTATTGCCTTATCACGATCTTCAGCAGCTGAAGTTGTGTCGCGAAGATCCTCGGCCAGCCATCGAATATGCGTAAGTGGTGCTCGAAACTTATGCGTAACATTATTTATAAATTCATATTTAAGAATATCTACTTCCTTAATTTTTTCCCAAACAAAGACACCAATAAATACAGAAATAACAGAAGTAATAATCGGCACCACCCAAATAGGAAAACCTGGATCTAAAATATTTAAGAAATTGTTTGAGAAGCTAATAAAGGTTACGGTAGAGGTAACGGCGGCCGTCAAACTTCCATAAAACAATGCCTGCTTAGTTAATACCTTAATATCAAATAATTCGTATTTTAAAATGGCATAACCTAAAAAGATTCCGTAAAAACCAAAAAGCACTGACGCTAGGGGGTCAATCGAAATGTTATAAACAAGGAAAAAACCAACAGCTCCAAAGATGTAGCCCGTTATAAAGGTAATGAGAATATAACGAAGACGATCTCTATCAACACCCGTAGCCTTCAGTGTTGCTTTTAACAAGTACCTTAAAAAATAACACCCGATAGCGCAGAAAAGTGCAATAAAAAGCCAGTAAAAATGCCCTGGTACATAGTAATTTGGAAAGTACATTTTCGGAACAGGGAGAAGCAGGAAACTGTTCGGGCTTATGATATAAAAAAGAACTAGCAAAAAAACTGCGACGTAGGAAATAGTAATACCTACAACATGTTCCTTTGCAGTTTTTAAAATAGTAAAAACCCAATGAGCACAAACAGCAGCGGTTATGATGGTGGCAAGAGTAAAGAACATGGCGATCCTTGAAAGAGTGGGATCGGTGACATTTACAGCAATGAGATTAGAGATAACGTAGATCGAGAGAAAGCTAAGAAAAGTGAGAAAAAGAGAGGCGGATTGACCTTTAGGTTTTTTTACTAAAATAGTAATGATCAATACAACATTGATAACGACAGTAATCAGATATCCAATGTTGTAGAGAAAGAGCTCAACATTCATGACTCAAGTATACCGTGTTTACTTTTCTGTGCATAGGTATGAAGTGGCATATCTTTCCACTTTTCAATAACACCTTCCGTAAATTTCCACGCCGCTTCTACCTCTTCCCCACTTGCAAAAGAAGATTTCTCGCCTTGCAGTGCATCAAGAAATAATTTCTCATAAGCATCTCTACCTATCTTTTCATTTACATCTAGAATTTTTTGATCCAGATTAGAAACAATTGAAGTTTTAGGCTGAATAAAAAATGTTACAACCTCTCCATCTTTAAAAGCAACGTCAACTCGAACCTCAGAAGGGCTGATGTTTTTACCGCTCTGCATAATAAGTTTGACACCTTTCCAACGTTCGTTCTCTAGACGAGCACTAACTTTAAAAAATGTCTCTGTTTTAGAATCTTTTTGAACACCAGGTTCATTTGTATAGCCTTCATACTGTGCCTTAAATTCAGAATCTACCTCCAGTTTATGCAACACATCCGTACGCAAATGTTGTATATCTGCCTCTACACTTTCTGGCAAATTCATAAGAGTGAGGGCCAACATCTCTAAGACATGATTTTGACCTACGTCCTTTAAAGCGCCGACGACATCATAAAAGGCTCCACGAGTACCTACGGATCGCTCTTCAAAAAGACTTGCGACTATTTCAGTAATGTATTCATTATTCCATTTCTTTTCATAAGCAGAATTATTTCGACGAAAAGCTATGATATTTTGCACTGTCTGCTTTGCCAAATAATGATCAATTCTAAAAAGTTGACCTTTTCTAAATAACTCTTTTGCAAGTGTGTTCAACGATTGTGCCTCTTTTAAATTATTTCCAAAAGGCTTCTCTACTAGGATGCGGGCCCAACCGTTCTCATTCGGTACAGAAAGTTTTGAGACTGAAAGGTTTTTAAATATATCTGCGTAATTTGAAGGTGGTACAGCAAGATAAAAAAGCTTATTTGCTTGAGGAGCAATTTTTAAAGCCAGTCTCTCATAGGAAGCAAGGAGGTCAAACTGTCCTTCTTGATACGTAAAGTGTTCAATAAAATCCTGATGATTTTTAAAAGAAGCATTGTCTTTTAAAACCTCTTTCACGTACTCGCGCAGCCTAGTATCGTCCCATTCTCGCCTACCAAAACCTACAATACTGAAAGTGTCAGGTAGCAAACCTTCTTCATAGAGATGTGCTAATGCGGGTAAGAGCTTTGTTCTAGCAAGATCTCCAGTGATACCAAAAATAAAAAATAACGTGGGCATTTTATAGATGAAGTGATGGAGGGAGTATGATGCTGATTGGTGGAATAACAACAGTGGGCACAGGGACGGTAGCAGAAGCAGAAGCATTTTCTTCAGGTGACAAAAATATACGAATAACCGGGCCTTGGATAGGCTCAGTGATAGTGGAAGTAGAACTTGAAGAGACCGACATGACAACGTGTCTCTTCTTTTTTGGAAACTGAGGAGGAGTGCTTGTTCCTTGAATATTAGTACTAACTGTAGTTGTCGCAGTAGAAGAGGCTGACGTCGTATCGAGTAATTTTTCAATTCCCAACGTCTGTAAAGCCTGTAGATGGAGCTTTAGTGTTGCACTAAGACCTTCGGCGAGGGAGACTGCTTCAGGAGTGTCACTTGCTGCTGCAATCTCTGCTACGTGCTGATCAAAATCCTGAGTATTGGTGAGAAGACTAGCAGTAAGTTCTGCCTTAGCTTGAGGACTAAGACGACCCTCTGCACTTAGGACCTCTGTCTCTTGTAATCGCTCAGCTATTTCGTCTTGATTGAGCTTTGCATTATTACTTGCGCCAAAGGTAAAGAGTGAAGCAAGTCCTTCATTAAAATGTATTTTTACTGGATAGAGTACATCACCCGGCAAGGCCTTTTGTGCAGCAAAGGCCGTACCTCCCATAATAACAATGAGCAAGACTGCTACTGCTCCTGATCTTATCCATAGTGATGAAGTTAGAAAGTACGGAGACTTTACTGCCTTGGCATCAGAAACAGGGTGTGTATTCATAAACTTCACAAGATCATTTCTCCCTTCTGCTTTTTCTCCAGCAGTAAGACGCACAGACCTAGCGTCGTCGATGATTTTTTTATTAAATTCTTTATGATTGTTGTTCATGATTGAAAATTTCCTTTAATTTTTCCAGTCCACGATGCAAACGTACAGAAATATTGTTTTCTCTTTCATTTAACACTTCCGCAATTTCTTTAACACTAAGCTCCTCAACAAAACGCATGACAATTACTTCGCGATATTGCTCCCCAAGCTGGTCGAGGATGCCTAACGCTAATTTGCCATCCATAATATTAATCATCTCGTCTGTCTTATCTACTCCTGGATCAAAGCCTTCATCTTGGAGGTCATCGAGCGAGACAGACTTTTTCTTCCTAAAACCATCAATAATAAGATTATTCGCAATACGATAAAGGAAAGCTCGTAAATTCTCTACTTCCTTACCCGAAGAAACATACTCCCATGCCTTGGTGAAGGTGTCCTGCATGATATCCTTTGACTTCTCTCTGTCTGAGGTCTTGTAATAACAGTGACGGAAGATAGCGTCCGCATACTGATTATAAGCCTCTAAAAATTGGTTTTGATCTACTCGAGCTTTCATAGTATGTGACGAAATAACCTTTTCAGTATTACATAAAAATATAGTATAGTATACCTATGAGATTACGTTACGTTCTTGCTGTTTTTGTTATTATTCTCCTTGCTGGTGTAGCAGTGCTCCTGCTTCGGACATCTTCCGACCCATCTGCATTGTCAGATTTTATGAAAAATTCAGATGAAAGCAAGCCCTCGCTTGCTCTCTTTCTTTATAACCACGGATTAATCCGAAATATTGCCGCTCTTAATACGGCTCTTGCCATCGAAGATGTGCATGCCCTTCTTCTTAAAGGTATGGGGCTTGATACTGAAGCTCAAAATCTAGCTAATCCTTTTGTGCGATATGTCAACATTCAAGAAGGAAGTAGAAATGAACAAATAGCAGATAATGTTGGTACATTAATGGATTGGACTCCGGAGCAAAAAGCTCTCTTTGTGAGTGAAGTAACAGGAGACGAGGGCAAACTGTACCCTGCCACCTATGTTCTACCTGACAATTTACAAGTAGATGGATTAAGGATCCGCATGCTTGCTCGATTCCAAGTGGCCGTAGCTTCGAGTACAAACGTTATCTCAAAAAGAAGCATTAACCTTGAGACGGCTTTAACCATTGCTTCCATTATTCAGCGTGAAGCAGCTGGAAAAAGTGATATGAATCTTATCTCAGGAATTATTTGGAATCGTCTTTTTGCTGGTATGCCCCTTGATATTGATTCAACCCTTCAATATGCAAAAGGAAATACTGACAACTGGTGGCCACTTGTTACACCTGCAGACAAGAGTATTGATTCTCCCTATAACACATATTTAAATAAAGGACTTCCTCCGACTCCAATTTCTAATCCAGGTCTTGCCGCCATTCAAGCAGCCTACAATCCAAGCGTAACATCATGCCTCTATTATTTTCATGATTCCAAACATCAGATCCACTGCTCAAAAACCTACGCTGAACACGTTGCCAAGATAAAGGAATATTTATAAAATTTTGAGCGAAATTTCATAGGTGTTTTTCTAGAATGAATTATTAAAAAATAATTTCATTCACATGAAAAAACATATGCGCTTTTTAGTTTTGTTTAGTAGTATCTTTTTAATTTACTGTATTTTATTTTTACCCACTGTTCACACTGCGAGAGCCTCCTCAAAGATTGCGAGCTTTAAGGCCTATCCTCCCGTGCATGCCTATGGCATATCAAGCACGACACCTCAAGGACTTCGCCCTGATCAGATTAAGACTGCCTATGGCCTACCCTCTACAGGCGGCACAGGCACGATTGCCATTATTGCAGCCTATGATGATTCTTCAATTCAAAAAGATCTAAGTGTTTTTAGCAAGCAATACAATTTACCGGATTGCACTGTAGCCAATGGTTGTTTTGAAAAGTTTGTTATTGATCCAAATACCACAAAAAATACAGGTTGGTCGCTTGAAAAATCTCTTGACGTTGAGTGGGCTCATGCTATTGCACCACAGGCAAAGATTCTCCTCATAGAAGCGAAGACTGCGAGTGGACCAAATCTCTTAGCAGCAATTGATTATGCAAAGAAACGCAAAGACGTTGTAGCAATCTCTATGAGCTGGGGAGGTCGTGAGTTTAGCGGAGAGACAGAACTCGACACTCATTTTCAATCTATTTCAAATGCGCCGTTCTTTGCTTCATCAGGAGATAGCGGAGCAGGAGTAAGTTGGCCCGCTGTATCTAAAAATGTCATTAGTGTGGGAGGAACTAGCTTAAAACTATTAAAGACAGGTTCAAATGCGGGACAAATAAGTTCTGAGACGGCCTGGAGCGGAAGTGGCGGAGGTGTAAGTAGCTTTGAGAGCGAACCTCCCTATCAATCTGCCTATAGCATTCCAAAAGCACATGGTATGAGAGCAGTGCCTGATGTCTCATACAATGCTGATCCCCTATCTGGATTTTCAGTTTACTACAGCAATGGCACAAAGCATGGATGGTACGTTCTTGGAGGTACTTCCGCTGGAGCACCACAATGGGCGGCCATTGCATCACTGAAGCAGTCTGTTTCCCTCCCTAAGCTCTATGCCGACAAATCTTCTACATCAAATGCTTCTTATTTCAGAGATATAAAATCAGGATCAAATGGAACGTGCACGTATTATTGCGATGCCCGTGCTCGATACGACTACGTCACAGGCTTAGGCAGTCCTGTCACTGCTTCGTTCTAAGTAATTTTCCTTTTCGCATCTTGCCTTAATAAGCAAAAAG
>Ga0302280_1000815_pt1 | contig 27064 bp, 39 predicted proteins | sample III_Fen_E1_1_FD_198771 | JGI IMG/M metagenome (GOLD analysis project Ga0302280, IMG submission 198771) | Peat permafrost microbial communities from Stordalen Mire near Abisko, Sweden - III_Fen_E1_1 | ecosystem: Environmental > Terrestrial > Soil > Wetlands > Permafrost | place: Sweden: Abisko... | reverse complement strand
GCCCTGCTAAATTCTGAACATTGGTAATATTTTGATAAAAAGATTTAGATGTTTCGCCACCAGCTCCAGCACTTGTACACGCTAAATTTATGAAATAAACAGGCGTATTAGGAACATCCGTTTGACCCGCTGGGAATAATTGACGGGTTAGAACATCCGTTGCATTATCATTTGACTTAAAGAAATGCCAATAATAAGCAGTCTCTACAGCAGTAGCCGCAATAACAGAGCAGTTTGCCGTAACAACTGAAATATCATTAATACCGTAGTCGTACATTCCCCAAAAATCAAATTCGTTATTCAATAATAAATTTGATTGCGCATCACTAACAATGTCTTGCGCAGTCTCAAGTCCTGGAGGGGCATTAAAGTTATCACGCGTATAAAGCAGCACTCCATCAGCAGTATAAATTTCAATGTAATAATTATTTAAAGCGTTATCACCGTCAACTTCCCAATAAATAGTCGCCATTCCCTTGTTGTCAAAGACAATAGGATTAGTGTTAGCTGTAGCGCCAGTCCAATCGGTATAAGTAGGCTTTAACACCTGATGAGCAAGTGAGCTGAAGGTATTCATATAACCGTTAGCATTAGGCTGTAAGTAAGTTACACCCGTACTTATAATGGTTAACGTTCCCGTTCCATTTCCCGTTAAAGTTACTGGCGCATTAGCGATTGCGTTGGCGTAAGTGGTAGCCAGCTGAAATGATGTAGGTGACAAAAATATCAAGTAATAAGGAGTGGATGACGATAATGGTGTAGGCAATGTACCGCCAACAGAATTCAACATCACAGCTTTACCAGTAAAATAATTACTTGAAGCAGATAACGTGATCGTATTTGTTAAATAATTAGCTGCAAAAATAAATTCACTTGGATTACATGAAATTGTGACGCCCAACCACTCCTGCCAGTTCGGCTGCGGTGCTAAATTGTACCAAGTAGTCATTACTTTTTATCCTTTTTTGTCATAGAATTTATGCCAGAATTGGCAGTTCCGGCTAGAATTGATCGATATGCTTTCTTAGCTGTTGGAGATAACAAACTTTGAGCATTTGCAGAAGCAAAAGCCTTAGGATCTGTTGCCAAATAAGCTTTCATTCTATTAAGGCCAATCTCACCGGCCTTTTTAGCACCATAAATACCTGCTGCTGGGATTACATGGCCTGAACCAATTGCTCCACCTAATGACATCAATTCAGCACCAGTCAATCCTTTGCTTAACCATTTTCTAGCTTCACTCTTTTGTACTCTGCCACCAGTATTTGGATTGGCGCCATAATCTAACAAAGGCTTCAACTTTCCTTGAGCAGTCTTCAAATGACCCAGCATTTCCCACTTATCTTTTCCAAAAAGTTGCTCGCCTTGTTCTGGACTCATACCGCGTATACTTTCTAGAGCATTTGACACATCAGAATTATTAAGTTTACCTTGTTTGTTACCAGCATTTCTTATCTTTAAAAGTCCAAGGTCATCTTTAATAGATGGTACGACATTAAGAATCTTGCTTAACTCATTTGGCTTATCATTTTTTACCATTGTGTTAAGGACTTCATCAGGACTAGCCTTTTCTTTTCCTTTATGTAAAAATTTAGCGATATTAGGATCATTATAAAAAGGTGCCTCTTTCTCTTCATATGTTTTTTTAGCAGTTTTCCATGAGTTTTTTAACTTATCAGTACCATTTAGCTCTACTGATTTATCAATGTCGCCATTTAAAGATGCTTTTAATGATGAAAGATTAGCATTAAGTCTGGCATCATAACTTTTGCCCTTATTAAATCCAAATTCATCATTAATTTTCTTATCTAAATCTGTAGCTTCTTGAAAACTTAATTTCTTTTCAGTTAATGGCGATCCGAAAGCATCCGACTTTATTCTAGAAACTGCATTTCCTTCTTTATCAACCAAGCCTTTCTCGCGCAGGTCATCTAATTGCGACTTAGCAAATTTAACTGCATCTTCATGAGGATTTCTTTCACCCTTAGCAATATTATTTAACTTATCGATATAATCATCTACATTAACATTTGCCTTACTTCCAGCCTCTTTTGCTGCATCTTTACTAGACTTATAAGCAGAACCAACCTCTAACTTAGCTTTTTCATGCTCAGCATTAGTTTTATTAACAATGTTTTGACGTAATTCTTCTTGATTAGGCCCATTTTCTGGAGTTGACCCCTTTAATGGCGCCCCATTCTCATCTCTCACATCAAATTTAGAGAGAATATCATTCGATTTCTGATCCATCGTCTTAGATAGATTGGTGATACTATCTCTTACGCTCTTATTTCCCATAGCTGGTGCAATGCTATTCGTTAATTCTTGCTGGGCATCAGTGTCGGTTGTTTTGTAAACATGCGGAACCTTATCTTCAATGCCCAGAGCTTTATAAGCAGCTGCAGCCTCAGGATCTAATTCTGTACCGGTAACTCCCTTCATTAACCCTTGCGTAGTCTTTCCTGCTCCAGTTGGAATAACTCCAGCAATTGCGCCAAGTCCTGCACCAGCTAGCCTTGCATAAGGGTCTGCACTATCAGTTAATAATGCACCCGTACCGGCACCAACTCCAGCAGACCTTAGCAATGACGGCGCAGCACCTAATGCCATCTCACCAGTTAATGGTAATGTTGCAGCTACTTGAGCGCCAATTTCACCACTAGTCTCAAAGTTTGGATGATTAGCTACTGACTCTTTCTGATATTGACTCTCTGGGAATTGAGCGCTGGGAACTGGAATATTAGGTATACCTAGATTAAGGCCACCATTTGTAGCATTGATTACTGCATTAGGAAGCTCAGCTACGGCATGACCGGCATTAACACCACCTCTTATTACTCCAGTGCCCAAAGATGTTAATTTACTTAAATCTCTTTTGGCGCCAGGAATAAGATCTGACATAGACGACTTATAATGAAATGGGGAAGTATCAGCAGCTCTAGCCGCATTAGCTTCGGCGTCCGTATTATCGGTCAGAGTATCTTTTAAGGAATCATATTGCTTACCAAAGTACTCTCCCATGCTAGGAAGTGATCCCTGCTTATCTCCTTGGCTAGCCTGATAGCTCTTTACCATTTCATCCATTGATGGCTTACTAGCAGATGATGAAGGCTGCATCTCATTCGATGCATCAGCAGCAGGAGAAGAAACAGCAGCTTGCGGTGATGAAGATGCAAAATCAGGATTGCTGGCCTGATAAGACTTTACCATTTCATCCATAGAAGGTTGTGCGTTTGCCATATTAACCCCCTAGTTGGCCAGTTTGTTGCAGCATTTGCATAACTGCTGGCATATATTTTTTGCTATCTTGAGGACTTAAGCTATGAAGGAATGCTTCAGCTTGACCACCATTCCCACCCGTCATTTTTGGAACAATAGGATTTTTAGCAAAGTCATGATCAACCGTAGCTCCTGTTAATTTTTGGAAGTCATCACTTGAAAACTTTCCTCCGGCCTTTGCTTGCGATTGCAAATCTGCTGCCTGCAAATTCTTAAGTATAGTTTGAGCATATAAGTTTTGGCCTTCCGTTGCTCCTGGCGTAAACCCTTTCTTAATTACATTAGACATTTGGTCTACACTGCCAATCGTAGCTCCACCAGTGTAGGCTTTTGATAAAGCATCAGGAGTGATGTTGCTATATGTCTGAACCATTGACTGCATTGCTTGAAATTCAGGTGATACAGGATGACCTAGCAGATGTGATTCTGCGGAGTCTTTTTTATATTTTCCTTGGCCAACAATTCCTGAATATTCAGTTAATGCTTTTGGATTATCGTAGAACAAGTCATTAACAGCATTGGTTGAGGTCAATGCTTTCTTATTAGTAATATAATTCGATCTTTGACCTGCATCACCAACAGCTAGTGACTGAGCTAAATCTGCTTGATCCTTCATGCTTCCAGTTGGATTGTATAAAGTAGTGGCGGCATTATTATCTACCATTGATTGTGGTGGCTGAGGTTGCATACCAGCCATGGCAGAACTAGCACCTTGTGGTGGAGATTGTTGATATTGAGGAGCATTAGTTTGATTATAAGGAACTAATCCAGGCGCTTTACCTTGACCGCCAGCCATTGCAGATTGTGGCATTTCACCATCTTGAGGAGGTGGCATCATTCCACTTTGTTGCGCTTGACGAGCAGCTGCAATATCTTGTGGCGCGAATGATGATTGGGGTGCTTGTTGTTGCCCATTATATCCAGGTGCGCCAGTGCCAGCTAGTGCAGAATTGGCACGCATAGCATTCTGACGGTCAGCCAACATTTGTGGCTTTACATAGTCAGGACTAGATGCATACATCGAATTCCACTGAGCCTGATTTAAGTTGGCCGTTTGACCTCTTTCTAATCCTGCCGCAGCCGCTTGATTCTGAGCTGTAGCATTCTTGGCATTAATATCAGCCTCTTGTGTGCTCCCATAATACTGATTAGCAAGTTGTGCTTTCTGCAAGTCAGCTTGGCTCTGTGGCGCAACAAATGGTAACTGAGCAGCTAACTTTTGATTATTATAATAAGCTGCTTGAGCGGCAAGCTGCCTATCACGACCACCATATAATGAGTTCAAAGCTGTCTGTTGGACTGAGGGCATAGAGCCCATAACGGATGCTACGTCGGACATTTCAGACATTATTCAACTCCTATTATAAAAATGCCATTAATGCCGGCAAATACGACATCAATGAACTTCCACCACCACCACCTGATGAACCACCCCATCCAGCTGTTTTATTCATTGCATCTTGGTCACTATTAGCGGAATATATTTGACCTGTTTGTGGCGCACCACTACTTCCACCTCCTCCTCCACCACCCATCATATTCATCGGGTTACCTGTTGGTCCATACATTCCCATATTAATAGCATTATTCCACATGGCACTATTGGCGGTATCTCCAGCAGCATTTGCCGCGCCAATTCCTTGTTGAGCACCACCGATAGCCTGACCTGTACCATAAGTCATTTGACCTAATTCACCGGTCATGTTGGCGCCAGTTTGCATTAGTGGATTGTAGTTACCCGTAGCAGCAGATCCAAGACCCATCATGTCATTATAATATTGTTGACGGTCAGCAGATGATATACCCTGAGACATTGTGTCTACTGAGCGCTGATTATTACCTGACCCTAACATTCCACCAGCAGCAGCAGCAGCATTTGCAGATTGAGTACCCAAATCTGTCTGGTATTGCGCCCAAGGAGAGGCAGTATATTGTGTCATCCAGTCACCAGTACCACCTTCTCCATTTCCCATCATATTTTCAAATTGGGCCTCTTGTGAGTTGCCCATATTCATCATATTGTCGCCAGCCGCATTGCCACGATCCATCCAAGGTTGAAATAATTGCGTAACTTTATTTAAGTAATCCTCGTAGGTACCAATGGAATTATTATAACCTTGTGCTACGTCCTCAGCGGCGGAACCTTGACCGCCACCGAATACATCATCCATCATGCTCATAAGCTCACCTTAAAAGTTAAGTACACGGGTTTTTTCTGTGAAATTATCGGTAAAGTTAGGCGTACTAACCCTTCCGAACTCTGCTTTAATGTAATGTACACGTATATTGCACGTATCAGTAAAGCCATTAATGTACATACGAGCTTGTAGCTCAGCTCCAGCACCAGCGCTAGTAACAGACGGAATGGGAATATCGGTTAATGTCGCACTAATCAAATTAATTCCAGGCTTTAAGTTAACAGCTCTAGCCAACAACAAGTCATTACTAGGATCATAATAACGATTAATTCCGAATTGTATGGCCACATCATTTTGCGTTAAGTTCGTAAACTGACCGCTAAAAGTAATTGTCTTTTTGCTGACCATTCGCACATATTGAACGCCAGAAAATGCTTGATAGATATAAAGATCTCCACCATTCCAGGAAGTCACATTAATGTCTTCGTAATATGCCGAATTAATCATCTAATAGCCCATATGCAGTGCTCGTTACCGTATATTCCGCATTATCAGCACCATAAATCTGCCAAGTCTGAGCAATATATGCCCCATTACCTGCAGCTTGAGTTAATGGTGTAGAAATACCAACCTGAAAATTATAAGAACCGTTGATTAACAAGTTTGGAGACACAGCAAACCCCGCTAACGAATTAACCGTGTCATAAGTATTAAAAAAATATCTATTCCAATCATTCGATATATTGCCATTAGCGTCGGCAAATGGTGTCTGAACTGGTGCCGGGCTTAGTGGATTAGTAGCCATTATGAACCCCCTTCTTCCATCACAATTTTAGCGCCCATAATAAATGTAGGAACCACTGAGTAGACGTCAATACGTGGTAAAAAGCTACGCATTTGACCCAACCCATACCATTGACCCCTAAATCTATACTGGCCTAATTTTCCGTACTCAGCTGGTCTCTGGCTTGAAAAAGTATGACCTTCATCACTAGATACTGACAGGAAAGCCTTAAGATCATCACCAGGTGAATTAGCATTAGCAGTACCTGCCTGAAAATTAACCTCAAAGTTGTTTATCTTAAATCTATTGTATGCAGGCAACATCAATTGTGGCCCCTGAACTCTATAGTGTCTAGCCACTCCATCATCAGTAGAGATATCTGTAGAGTAATCATTAATGACAGCTCGTAAGCTGCTACCGATTAAGTGTTGATCATTCCAGTATGTGTGACATGTGGCTATATGACAATCACCATTTAAGCGCTCTAAATTAGACCATCTAATCTCACCATTTGTAGGCGTAACGTCAACGAGGAAAGTCACGTTAGCTGTAGGAAATGTTAGCTGATAAAAGATATGACCAGCTTCTTTGAAGACAAATCCAATTGCATCACTTACTACATCAAACATTCTGATAGTTAAGTCTATTTCTTGCGTACTTATCTTAACTGGGGTAGTTCCGTTCGTCATATAGACGGATCCAACACCGTTCTTATCACCAGCAAGCCACATTAATAGCCCTTGTCCTTCGGCGATAGAGCCAGTTGCAATACATCCAAACTCAAACAGCATATTCGTATTGTAAGTAAACGGAAATGACCCCTGAGCCTGCGGGTACCATACTTCGATCGTGTAATTGCCAAATATGAATAACGTGTTATTTACAGCTGCACAACCCTGTAAAGTATCTGCCTTAGCGTTAAAGATAACTCCATTAGCTGCATTCCACGTACTAGCGCTACCTGCTGCAGATATAAACCACTGATTAGAATTACTCTGACAGACTACAAAGTAATTATTAAAGAATACGCAATCGAGCGGGTTAGGCAGAAAGTTATCGCTAACAATAGGAGTAGTTGTTAATGCGTTAATGTCATACACATAACCATTAGCACCGTCCACAATAAGCACTTGAGACGTAGAGCTAGTAACACCAATAAATCCAGAAGAAGTATTTAAGTTACCAACAACAATCGTCCTAAGCCCCTTATCAAGTAGATATACCAGTGATGAGTTGAACGCTAGGCAGTAGGAATAGGCGCTATTTTGATCGCTATAGATCATCCTAATAGGATCACTAGATGTACTCAACGTATAACGTAGCGTATATCCAGGTGCTGGATTGTGCATGATCTGCTTAGTACCACGAGGATCAAATGTCACATAATAGTTAATGATATAGCTATTATCTTGCTCAACTGATCTCTCTTGCGATGTCTGTGTAGCTAGCGGAAAATCAACCGCCTTACCGCCCACTAGGTAAACCATCCAGTAAATGGAAACACTTGACGCCGCTTATCACTGATGGTCTCAGTTTTACGCGAGTAAAGATCCATTCTGTTATTAGCTTGCATACTCTTAAGCGCATTAGCAGCCTTCAGCTGGAACGAAGTAGAGCATTCAAAGGAAAATGCATCGCATATATCTAACATTAGCTGATATTTTAAGCACAACAAGAACCCAGGAGGAAACCTGCACTCTAAGTCTTGATATAGTCCAATCTCAGCTAATCTTTGCTTTAAAACCAATTGAACGGGGAAATCTTGTTGAGGCAATGGCTGAACTACTAACTCCGTATATTCTGCAAATGGACGCATTAAATACTGAGCAGGATATGTCGCAACACCACGATAAAGTATAGATGCATACTCCGTCTCGGTCATCATTTCACACGCAAATACTAAGTTATTTCCATCGCCTGGGTTAATTTCGTAAGTGAACGATAGAATGTCGATCATTGGTTCAGTATTTACGTCATATTGATCGCCAATACCGAACTTATAACACTGCTGATTTGCAACAAAGTTGAAATTAATAACATTTTGATAAGGAGCAAGACTAGTATCAGATCCCCACATAAGGATAATGTCATTAAGCAACACCAATCCCTGGTTGATCATGTACGCTGGTACATTAGCATTTTCTTGCGGTATCATCCCGGTCTGCAAAAATGCATCGGTGATTAATTGAATTGCAGTTTTCGACATGGTTAAATCACTGGTTAATCATCCACCATGGGCTCATGTGCGGATATTACATCATCACCTGGTTGCGCAAATTCATCGTCAACTTTCACTTTATTAACTCTCTTCTTACGTACTTTTGTCACTGTCTGCTCTAATTCTTCTATTTCTTGTGACAACAAATCTCTTTTATCTGCCAATTTGGACATTTGATCGCCCCAATCAGCTATACACTTAAGAAATTCTGATGGGTCCTCACGATAGCCGCGCTTTAAGTAATCATCACGCTCGTAGAAATCACAGATAATGTACTCTTCCCAACTTTTATAGAGTGCGTAATGCTGCCCACTCTTCTTTGCATCATCCGTCATCATGATTAATGTGGGATTAAAGATCATTTTTTATCCCCGGTCATCACAATGCGCTTCATCTTTGCCGCTAAATCAGGTGCTTTATGGCCGCTATACTCAGGCTGGCTATTAAGCAGCGAGTTAAATGCTTTTTTCATATCTCTTTCGAGGGCCTTGCTATCTTTACTTTTAGTCTTGCTCATATTATCTCCAGTAAAAAGGGCAACATGCGGAAGCATGCCACCCTAATCATAATATTAACCGATTTGACGTGTGCAATACTGACCAAATACTTGCCAGCCGAAGAATACATCGAAACGCATGATGTCTTGATCGGTAACAGGATTATAGGAAACAGTACAACGAATCGAAATGTTGGTTTCAGGATCAGTAAATACTTTACAGTATGGTGCGCCCATCATGATTGGTGGCGGAACACAAGCTAAAGTAAATGCATCAGGACTGTACGTGTAGTTATTAGACCACTGAGCAGCAGTACCAGGTACAGTAATACCAACAGCAGATACGGCAGCGCTATCAGCAGCAGCAACCGTAACGTTTTGGTAAGGGCCGCTAAGTACAATAGCAGGTAAGATGCTTACAGTAGCTAAACCGCTACCATCAGAGTTAACAACTTCTTGCACCACGAATTGAGCCAAGTTACCGGAACCAGTACCTACTTGTAAGCGACTGATAGGGTTAAGTCCATAAACGTTAGCAAAGCTAATAACGTCACCAACATTCAATACGCCAGATTGGCTAGCGGTGAAGCCCTTCAAGTTGATGGTTGAGCCACTTTGTAACGCACCATTAACTAATGCAGTACCAGCAAATGTACCCGTGGTGTGAATCGCTAAGTTTTGATCTTCAATGAGGTCATGACCAGCAACTTCACCTAGGCGAGCATATTGCGATACATTTTCATTGAACGGCTTATTGAAGCTATTTTGTAAGCTTGCACGTAATGAACCAGCATCACCAGGATTGAACGTCATGTAGCGGCTATTAACTACGCCATATTTACGCTGGGTGGTAACACTTAAGTTGGGAGTGGCAAACGAGGTAATACCGGCACCAGCAGTACCAATGGTACGCCATACACGACTAGCAGCAGTTTGAGCACCAACAGCATCGATCTGATTGGCTAATTCTTGCGCTGCGCCTTCATAGATGTTGGTTTCTGGATCTTGTAGGAAACGTTGAACGTCAACCGATGTCAAAGCAATATCAACGTGCTTTTGATAGTTAATCGTTAAAGTATCTTGGTTTTCAATAATGCCCTGAACTTGTAGTTCGGCACCATTGTTGGACGTGAAATAAACTGGCTTACGAATACGTAAAGTATCACCAATTTTGAAGTCATTGCTTGCACCCCAAGGATTTACCCAATCACGGTTAGCAGTGTGGGCGAATGCTAAGCTATTGACGGTACGGGCTAATACGTTTTTGCCGATGAAATCGACGACTTTAAAATTATTTGCAGTAGACATGATGCGGGTCTCTAAGTTGAGTTTGCCGCATCACCTCCGGGATAGGAAAGGGTCAGCGGCGCGTTTTTAAGCGTTCTTTTAACTGACTTATAGACATCTCTTCAAAGCTCTTCGTCTTAACGCTAGCCGCCCCTGTACCTGCTAATTTCCCTGCGGAACTAATAGGTTTAGGTGCTGCGCTAACTGTACGTGGCTTAACTGTCATCTCTTCCATAGCCTCCAATTTGCCAATTTCTTTCATCACATTTGCTGGTTTCATCGATGTAAGCTCACGCAAGTACTCGGGATGCTTGCCTAACTTATATACAATGTCAGTGCCATACTCAGACTCCATTAAAGCCTCGACAATCCAAGGATGAGCCTTTTCTAACGACTCTTGCTCTGGACTGATGACGACTGCCTCAAAGTCTTTATACTTAGCACGTGCAGCCGGCAACTTAGTCGTTAAGTAATCATCTTTAATCTGATTAACGTAAGCAGTCTTACTCGACTCTTGTCTATGGTGAGATGTAACCGCGTTAATGACCTGATTCTTAAGGTTATTAAACTTATACATATCCTCCATATATAAAGGAGTATTACCCTCGTAATCAGCAGCTCTGGGCATCTCAACGCGTTGCTTAGTATCAGGTCTTATTAGCCAGGTATCACCAACTATCTCTGGGATATTAGCTGGCACTGGTGCCTGATAACTTTCTAACTTCGCCTTGAGTACCCGATTCTCCTCATCAACTGACTTGCGCTGAGCGACTAACTTATTAATACGCTTTTGCACTGCATCTTGTTGCTCAGGATCTAGCTTCTTATCGACTTTCTTAACGACTTCTAAAATTGGCTCTTCTTCGACAACTTCTGATTCTTCAATTAAGTCATCCTCTAAAGCTTCCTCTATCTCTTCAATAGCTTCGACTTCATCGGCAAGGGCTTCTTGATCATCTACATCGTCAGGTTCGACACTATTAATAGTAGGTTTTTGGATCTCAGCTTTGAGTGCTTGAAAAGCCGCATCACTGGTGTCTGTATTGCCAACCGTAATTGATGCCAATTTCTTTGATAAATCTGCCATTTTCTATCCCGTGTTTTAAAAAATGATGTGACACGTTCACACTATATAAATAAGTAAGTTGCTACCCGCATTTATAGTGATTGCGTACACTGTATGTGCTTAAATTTACAGCAAAATATAACAACTTTCAACGTTATGCTCCACTTTACCCATTATTATGACCACTATTTAGTACTTTCACTCCACTTGACTACTAAAATGCCCTAAAAATCGACACTTTCACTCCACTTACTCACAGTTTATCTAACTGGTTAAACGTCCTGCGTTACTCACAGCCTTATCAACAACAGATAAATATTAATGTGACAATATCTTGCCTATCTGTAATCTATATCCTTAAACTAATGTATTTATTACAATTACTTGTTATTTCTCATCATTATTAACAACTATTAACACTTTGTAACAACTCTTGACATCTTTAAACAACTTACCTATAATTACTCCAACAAATGCAGTAAATTAACTTAACGCAAACATACTGAGATAATTATTATGCCAACTACTCCTCCGTATTACCTAGTCACCCCATGCCCCACATCTGACGATTACTACAAGCTCAAAGCCGCACAAAATATCAATGATCTAAAGTCCTCAATAGCATTGATGCATAAGATGATTAAAAAGGCCGTAAAGGATGGTCTAAATGGCCACTACTGCCTTTATTTTATCCATAACAACATCAATGATTTAATTATTAAACAAAAAATAGGGTAACGAGAATACAAAATGGACAGTGAAGATGAATTGCTATTAGATATGGCATATAGAGAAATAAACTGGTGTAAGGCTTTTAAACTTGATATTGAAATGAACAAAGATAAATATTTAAACATACCTGAATCTGACAAACTGAAATTAATTGGACACACTGATGAAATACAAAATACTGTTAAAAATTCGAGCTATAAATAACTTTCATGATAAATATTTTAACCATATTTGTTTGATTATCTGGATTGGAATAATTGCTGTTGCATCAACATACGTGAGTTTTTAAATGAGAGTAATAATTAAAAGATTAATTGCATTAATAGCCATGTTTATCTGGCCATTCCTAATGATCGCAGGAATTATATTAATAATACCCGTGTACTTATATGCTGTAACAATAGAATTAATGGACTTATTTTATCCCGATAAAAAGAAACCCAATAATTATAAGTTTGAAGATCACGACGACTACTACAATAGATTTTAAATTAAGGAATAGAGATGGCACGCGGACTAAATAAAGCAATTCTTATTGGAAATGTTGGCAATATGAATGAACTTAAAACATTCAACAATGATGGAAAGGTATTAGAGATTTCATTGGCAACATCATCAGGATATAAAGACAAGACAAGTGGTGAAGTAACGTACAAAACAGAGTGGCATAACATTGTATTTAATAACCACCTAGCATCAATTGCCAACTCATACCTATCAAAAGGTGCCAGCATTTACGTGGAAGGATCCCTCAGAACGACTGAATGGACCGATAAAGCCGGAATTAAGCGTAAAACCACGAAGATTATCGCTACTGACCTTAATATCCTCAGTAAAAAAGATGATAACGCAGTAACTGTAGATAGAACCACTACGAATGAACGTAGCCAATTAGAATTTGAAGACGACTTACCATTTTAAGGGCTTATCATGAACTTATTTGAAATAGCATCGGAATATAAAGCAGACTTTGACAGCTTAATGTCTATGGATGATCTCCCAGAAGATGTACTAAAAGACACATTAGAGGGCCTTGTAGGATCTTTTGAAGATAAGGCTATCAACACAGCGTCTTACATTAATAACCTTCTTGCTGAGGCTGATGCTGTTAAGCAAGCCAAGTTATCCATGGCTGCTAGACAATCAAGACTAGAAAAGATGGCTGCTCGTATTAGTGACTATCTTTTAGATGCCATGAAGGTCGCAGATGTTAAATTAATCAAGAAGTCACCATTATTCGAAATTAAAACAGCTCTTAACCCTATTTCAGTCGAAATATATGACGATTCCCTACTAGATCCTAAGTTTATTCGAGAAACTGTCAGTATTTCACCGGATAAATTGGCTATTAAACAGGCCCTATTGCTAAATCCAAGTGAAGAAATAGCCGGCGCTCGTCTTAAACAAGATTATCGATTAGTAATTAAATAAGGATTTACCATGAGCTATAACAGAGAAAAGATGGAAGCTGCGATGAATTTAGCCCTAAAGTCAATCTATGATCGTCATAACCCACCAATCGCTGACATTATTGAGTCGATATTTACCGCACTTATCTCATCTGTTAATCATTTTATTGAAGACGAAGACAAAAATGATTTAGTAAGGCAACTATGCGATGGTTTAAAAGAGCATTGTAGTATTACAATTAATTAAGGAAATAAAATGATTGAAGAACTTGACTTAAAATCAGTTTCTGAAATAAAAGAAAAGACTGCTGAAGTGTTGAAATTATTTATGGGATTTGATTTAGATCCAATGTCTGTTTTAGTTGTATTACAAACAGTATCATCAGGCATTGTTTTTGGATTAACAAAAGGCGATCTAGAAAAATCTTGTGAACTTTTTAATTTAATGAGTAAAAGTTGTTGCGAATCTGCTGAAGAGATGTGGGACAAAATGAACGAGAAATCACAAACTTTACATTAATTAAACGGAGATTGTATGGACACAGTTAACGCATTATCGCTTCAATACTATAAAACTCGTAGTGGTCACACGTGCAGAACCCTTAAGAATGTGTGTCATGCAAAATTAAAGAAAGTTCAATGTGTATTTATTACGAATGCAGGAAAGAATGGTGATGTGTTTTTTGTGAATCCAGATGGGTCACATATGCATGGCAATAAAGACTACGATTTAGTTCAAGTATTAACGATTAAAGATTTAATGAATCAAGACATTGTACCGACTAAAGATTATAGGAAAATGACGTCATGCCAGCAATAATTTACAACAATATAAATATGGAAAGTAAATGTATTGAGCTTCAATACACTGTAGACATTCTAAGATCGCGAATCAAGAATCTTGAACAGGTAGTAGAAGAATTGAAATGTCATGCTGATAATTTACAATTTAACTTAAATAGAAGTAAAGCTTGCATACTGGAGATGATATGAATATTTGGCAAAATATTATTGAACTTAGGGCGCATTGTGTCATGCTAATGACAGAACTAAAGAAATATAACCCTGTGAAACTTGAAATAGGAAAAAAGTATCTTTGTAAAAATGGAAGAAAAGTATTAATAACGGAGAGTTACAATGAAGACTGGGGTGATAAAAAATTAGCATTTATAGGGTATTTATACACGGATATTGAAGCCCCAATTGATAATATATCATCACCTCAATATTATATTGATGGAAAAGAGATGATGTATGGTTGCGAAAGTTATGATCTAATCAAAGAAATAACAGGAGAAGACAATGTTTAACTTTTTATTTTACTGTTCATGCATATTAATATTTTTAAAAGGATTTAACATAATAGATATTAGTTGGGGAGTTGCGAGTATACCACTAGCAATATCTATAGCACTTGTGATAATTATTTGGTCAATACTTGGATTAATGAAATTGTCAGACCTTAAAAGTAAAATGGTTGACAAGTACAAGTGAAGATAACGTTTCCTTGGTATTTACCATCATTTATCCTGATGATGCTTAAATTATTGAAGATAATTGATATTTCTTGGCTGATGGTAGCCATGCCAGTGCTATTTGTAATAGTAGTAACTATTACCATTTTGTTAGTTGCTTTCCTAATCGGCTTACTCTTCTATTTTTTCGATTTCTAATCCTAACAGCCCTACTCACCACTAGGGCTTCTTGTCTAAAATAATCGTCAATTTCTAGATATATCAAATACTTCAATGCGTGCACCAAATTAAGCTTTTATACTTCACCCCTATACAATCGCATAGGGGTGGTAAGATAGCGCATCTCTTGATAGCTTAAATTAGACGAAAACGTCATCCCAAGGGTTATTTTCTACAAGAATTGGTGAATTGCAAGATTTAAGATCATTTTTAGCCGCTTTCTGCTCATGTAGATCGGATACTTTTTTCGTCATGAGCTCAGCTGCCTTAACACTCTTCTCAAACTCAGGTGATGTGTAAATTGAAGAGGGCTTTGGCATGATATCTACCCAAGCGTCAGAATCTGCATTGTAATTGCGCAGCTCTTCCTCGAACCAGTGCTCTTGCCTTTTCATATTGCCAGTGAATTTAAGTGGATTTGATACGACAGAGTGAAGAAAAGAGATTGATTCAGCCTCTTGACCACGCCTAAGATGCTTAAAGTGCTGAGAACACAGCCAGGTAGATTCGAATTGAACTGACACAGCAATTGGGCATTGTCTACCTTCATGGGAAAAGCTGCAGGTCATATCTGATAGGGGTATTCCAACTTTAACTTGATTGTCTTGCTGATCTTTCATTAGAAATTCCTTTTCTTTGCGTTTGATTAATTAACTTCTGCCTTTCAACGGCCTTGTCTACTTCCATTTGATTCTGATAGGCAATATAGCTGTCAATGAAATAATTTCTGCTGTGGGCCCAGTCTGAGGCTCCATACATGCCCAATTCTTTACCGCCCATGGCCTTAACAACCCTTGCAGTGATAGGATCTCTGAATGACATGCCATTGCTAGCGTGTTTAGATTGCGCCATCACATGGCCCCACTGAATGACCGCGTTATCTCTGGGGTCGCCATTGATTATTTTGATAATATCACTAATTTTTGGACAAAATGTCCCATTGTTCCTCATGTGATGCTTAAACGATATTTCGATGTCGTCTATTGATTCACACTCCAAGCCCTCCCACCACATTGCAGCCACCCCCTTCGATATTGTCTTGTCGTAATATTCATGAACCATCGTCAATATGATCCCAAATCGCTCTAAATCCACATTTCTCATATTCTATCCTTGTACAATAAATGATCGACCACGCCTTACATTGAGCTTAACTCCGCGCTCTTTTCCTGCATCCACTCAAGGATCATGTTAGCGTTTGATTGCCCTTTTGCCGTCAAGCTACTCTTGGGCTGGTTAATTAATGCGATGAACTTGTCAACATTAACCGCATTTCGGCAAATAAGCTCAATATCGTTATATCGCGTGTTTCTGTCATTGATGCCCATGTGGTGATCTGACAACTTGCATCCATCAATCGCCATTTTAAGCTGATCAACCATGTAACCATCTTTCAGCCTAGCCTCAATTGCCAATCTCCTCTTAGCATCCATGATTGACCTAGGGCTAACCATTACATCTTGCCAATGCTTAAAGATTATTTGGGCAAATGAAACTTTCGATGGCGCCATCACAGCGGTCGAGTCTTTAGCTCGACAAACAGGTTTTGACAGATGATCTTCATTGTCATCCCAAGGGTAATTGTCATTTTCTAATAGAGCCTTAGTTTTTTTGCTCGACAATGTTGTTGACTTAGATTTTGATGTAGATTTTTCTTTTTCTTCTTTTGAATCTGATTGTTTATCTTGTTTTAAGTGTTGGTATTTATCTATATCTTTATCTATATCTATATCTTTATCTATATAGCCATCGCTAAGCATTGCTTGAGCATTGCTTAAGCAATGCTTGGAGTATGCTTCGACTATGCTTGGACTATTCTCTAAGCATGCTTCGACTATGCTTGTACTATAGTCTGAGCATTCATTAAGCATTGCTTGAGCATTACTCTGACTATCATCTTCAGCACTCCATCTTGCTCTAGCCCCTTTCTTTCCTCGTTCTACGTTTTTAGCGCATGATTCCTTGGCTCTTGCTAGGTCTCGCTCAATCCTTTTATGGTAAAGCTTGCCATCTTTAGCTATGAAAAATGATCTGATCATGACTTTCATATCATTCCACTCTTCAATATTTTGCCCAATGATCCTAGATAAGATTTTGTCATCGTCAGGTAGAGGTCCATTTGTCCAATAATCAAATATCAAAAGAAGGTAAGCCGCATGCTCTTGCCAAACTAATCTAGTAGTTCCACTTAAGTAAGCGCCAATATCAAGAGGTATCCAAATGTTAATTTTACTTGCCATAATTAATCCCTAACTTGTCTTGAAGCCCATGCAAGGAAAGCATTTTCATCAATGAAAATACGGCCGCCTATCTTTTTAAAGAATGAAATTGCACCTTGCTTATCTCCTTTATCTGCTATGGCTCTGATATTTCTTATCCCATTCAGACTTGGCCATGAGTGGTGTTTTTCCCAATCAGTCATCAAAATATAATTATTTCCGTCAATCTTCATACTTGCCCCCATTAAGTTACATTAAATTAAATACATCGGAGCGCATTGTAATTTAATTATATTTACAATTCAATTGTTATTATTGTGATTTAATCTTACATATTTGTAATCCATTATCTTAACTTATTGTATTTACTTAGAATCATTAAAATAAATAAGGAAAAGTGTTAAAAGATGTTACATTTAGTTAAAAATAGTGTAAAGTATGTACATGAATTCAACTTGAAAATTGACTGAGAAATGGAGGTTGAGCAGTAATGTTGCCCGATATCTATACCTTTATGTGCGACATGCCGATAGTTGCAAAGGCTAGAGCAAGATCCACAGTTGAGAAGTCTTCCACTGCTACCAATGGATTTTCAATACGCCACTACACTCCAGTAAAGACGGCAAATTTCGAGGAAGAGTTGGCATTGAGAGTATCTAGATGGCTAAGAATGCACGAGCTGCCTATAGCGCCTAAGGTCGCCTTAGAAGTATGGCTAGAGTTTCACCATAAGAGGCCGGCTAACAATAAGTTAAAGCATAAGGTTACCAAGCCAGATTGTGACAACATTGCTAAGTCAGTGCTTGATGCTCTTAATGAGGTCCTCTATCACGATGACAGCTATGTAACGGATTTACACGTATTAAAAAGATTCAACGATGTGCCGAAGGATAGAATTAAAATTTCATTTCAATACAGGGAAAAGGTCGACTGATGATTACACAAGATGAGCTGAAAGATAATCTTAAATATAACCCAGAGACTGGTAAGTTTATCTGGTTAAAAACAAAGATTGGTGGTGGTGCAGTAAAGGGTAAGATTGCCGGCACTAAGTATAACGGTGAAATTAGGATTGGCATTAATAGAAGACCATACCTAGCTCACAGACTGGCATGGCTATATGTGCATGGGTATTGGCCTAACACAATGTTACATATTAATTTAGATAGACATGACAATAGACTTGTAAATTTAAAAGAAACGGACAAGAAAATAAACGCAAGAATTAAATATTAAATAACCGGAGATTGATAATGTTAATTTATAAGAAAACTGGAGCATAAAATGAGTGCAGTAATAGAACATGAAGATGTGAAGAAAGAAATCTCTTATACTAATGACCAAATAGATTTAATAAAGTCTGTGTATTGCTCTGGAGCTACAGATCAAGAATTTCAACTTTTCTTAGCGATTGCGGAAAAGAAAGGCTTAAGCATATTAGACAATCAGATATATAGCATACAGCGTGGGAACAAAAGAACCATTCAAACCTCTATTGATGGATTTAGATTAATAGCTTCAAGAACTGGAAGATTGATCGGAAACAGTGACGCGACCTTTGTTGAGAAGGATGGGAAAATAATATCAGCTTCTGTAACTATTAAAATGCTAGTTGGTTCTCATGTTGCTGAATTTACCGCTACTGCTTACATGGATGAATACATGCAAGTATTTAATGGTAAACCTGGTGGGTTATGGGCTAGGCTACCTCGTGCTATGTTAAGCAAGTGCGCTGAGGCATTAGCACTTAGGAAAGCCGCACCTAATGAGCTAAGCGGCCTTTACACCGCAGATGAGTTGTCTCAGGCAGACTCAACCAGTACTAAGCAAGAATCATCCTACAAGCCTAAAAAAGTAGATCCATCCCCTAATACTGAAATACTCGAAGCTGCCTTTGATGTATTGGATGCTACGCAAACATTATTGGACAACGCGAAGATCATTGCTGGCAGTGGTCAAGTAGCTTTGCGTGAATGGTATAGCTGCCTAGATAAAAATCAAAAGAATCTAATTAAAGATCGCATGCAGCCTATCGCTGAATTAGCCAAAGAATTCGATGCTAAAGAGGACATCTCTAATGTTGACGCAGCTTAGTCCTTACATTCCCGTGGTATTTCAGTCTAAGCCAGGAATATGGAATAAAGGCGTAGCCATAGCAATTCTTGATTATTCACAGGAGCACGACCTTCTGTGGGTGATTGCTGAGGATAAGACGGGTGAAGTCTGGACTCTGAATAACAAGCTAATAAAGTTGCAGCAGAATATAACAATGGGGAGGGTATTATGACAATTAAACAGAAAGATATATCCGAAATAACCATAACTCATGACGGTAGGATGACGCTATCTAATGCTGCTAAGTATATTGACTGCTCGGCTCATTCACTACGTCTATATATGTCCCTAGGCATAGCACCGGCTTACTTTTCTATCGTCAATAAAGTGTATTTTTATAAAAAAGACATCGACGAATGGTTGGAGTTACAAAAAATTTCACCTGCATTTGCTAAAAGCAGAATAGCATCGCAGAAGAAGAAAGGACAATAATTAATGAATGACTGGGAAGAGCAAATGTTTGATGTAAAGCGTAAAGGAAACTGCAGTGAGTGCGTAAAAAGAGAAGAAAACCCCAAATCTGTATTATCAGTAACAGGCGGATGTTATACGTGCGATATTTTCCTAAGAGAAGACTTTATCAATAAATTTGCAGATAGAGATCAAAAAGGCGTTAAATTTGATGATAATAAGCCATCTTTTGCTTGTTTGCCGCCTGCTGGATTGAATGAACTTGGAAAGATAGAAGCTCTTGGCAAGAAAAAGTACGGCCCAAATAATTATCGCAATGGATTAACGTCTAGTCGGTTCATAGATGCCATTTTCAGGCACTCTATCGAATTTATGGACGGCAAAGACCATGATGCTATTGATGGCAACTCGCACCTTGCTAGCATAGCTTGGAACGCTCTTGCATGCCTGCAGGCAATAGAAGATCACCCAGAACTTGATGACAGGTATAGAAAATGAAGCATAAAAAAGTAACTCAGAAACTGCTTAAGGAAAACCTGAACTATTGCCCTGAATCAGGGTTATTTACCTGGATAACTTCACGTCAGAAAGTAAAATTCGGGAAAATTGCAGGGTCCATAACTAAGAATGGCTATGTGGTAATAGGATTAGGTGGAATGTCTCACTATGCACACAGACTTGTTTTTTTGTACATGAATGGTAGATGGCCTCAACATAGAATTGACCATGAGAACTCCTTAAGAAATGATAATAGGCTTGATAATCTCAAAAAGAGCTATAGGATTCCAAATAAATCTATAACAGGGAAATAAGATGCACTCTGCTAAATTGATCGCAATATCGAAGACATTAGGTGACTTAGAACACTTAACGCCAGAGGAATTTATAGTTTACACCGCCAGGGTGTCATCACCTGCTAACCAGGGTAATTTAGATACTTCAGTTAAATTGCTCAAGTATCTTATTACTCATGGACACTTCTCGCCCTTGCAGATGGTTACCGCAACCCTTGAGATAAGCACCACTAGAGCTATAAGTAGGCAGTTATTGCGTCATAGGAGCCTAAATTTCCAAGAATATAGCGGAAGATACGCCGAAATGAACTCCGAAATGGTCGAGCAAGAGTGCAGATTGCAAGATCCAAAAAATCGTCAGAATAGCGTTATTACTTACGATGAGGACCATTGCGAAAATTGGGACGAAATACAATATGACGTGTGGAATACTGCCATTGAATCCTATCAAGATGCTATTTTAAGGGGAATTGCCAAAGAAGTAGCTAGGTCACTACTTCCGGAAGGCTTGACGGCTAGTACTCTTTATGTCACCGGAACTATTAGAGACCTAGTGTTTTACATGAAAGCTAGAATAGGCAATGGCACTCAAAAAGAACACGAATTATTAGCAAGATCAATGGCAAGTGAACTAAGGGAGTACTTCCCAAATACTTTACAAGCCATGAATATCTAACTTGGTTCAGTGTCTTTTTTAAGCAATAAACTTCCACTAGCAGATGTAAACAATATTGCCAGCCCGGATGCAAAAGTAGTCGGGCTGAACTCTTGATAATCTAATAGTTGAAGTATCAAATAGGCAACAAAAGACATAAAGAAACAAATTCGAATAATATCTGCTGTCTTGTTGTCAGATGTTGTCAAAGCACTCTTTATAAATTCCATCATGGGTAGTAAGTCGGTAATAATTCCTTACAAGCCGCCTGTGACTTCACTCCTCTTCCGGAAAATAACAACATTTCACCAATTCTTCTTTCCTGCAAGTCTTCTACTGGATGCCTTTCAGCATTACACCATGGTAAAAAGTCATGAGAATTACCATATCCGTCAATATTAAGATTCTTTAGCAGTGTTGACCCAGATAATGCACCAATGCCTAAATTATAGGCAAATGATATTAATGCGCAGTATTGGCAGTCATCTAAATCGTAATCGACTAGATTGCTAATCTCATCGTATAAAGTACTAATCTTATTTTCTAAATCTAAATTAGCTTGCTGCTGAGTCCAAGTAGAACCTTTGATAATATTATAACCCGTACTGCCATAACCAATAGTCCACGGAGCATCACCACTAACAGGATCCGGATAAGCCTCTAACTTGCATCCTTCCCACTGTTGCAGCATTAATGTCGCATTCGTTAAATCGGTCATAAATCAAGCTCAATTGTCTAAATAATATATAATATTAACTTAATTTTAAGAGGATAATTCAAGTTATGGACAGAAAAAAAGTTAAAAATGAAATAATTGATGAGATTGACGCTGAATTTATAGCAAATGAAACATTTGGCGAGACTATTGCTGACAAAGTTGCTGAAATTGGTGGTAGCTGGTCATTTATTATATTTTTCTTTGCCGTGATGATTGGCTGGTGCGCTCTTAATTCTTTCGAGATTTTTGTTCATCCGATAGATCCCTTCCCTTATTCATTTCTCAACCTATTTCTGAGCTGTGTTGCTGCCATACAATGCCCGATAATTATGATGTCAAATAATAGATCGAGCGAACGAGATAGGATTAAAGCCAATTTAGACTTAACCATAGACTCAAAAAATGAAATAGAAATAAAGAAATTACATGATAAGGTAGATCATCTAATAAAAAGAACCTCTGAGTGATCGGTCAACAATTCATTACTGGATGAATATAAAATGGCGAAGAAGATTAGCAACGCAACTGAGAAGATTCTGTCCGAGTCTCCCATTAACTCGAAAAAAGCGAATGAAGAGCAGATGACGGCGCTTGCCCACGCATGCTGGAAGTACCGACTTCAAGGGTTTTCATACGTTGAAATAGGTGTAATGCTTGGATTCTCCACTGCAATGGTGAAAAATTACATTAAATCACTTAATGCTGAATATCAGATGGAGATCTGGGAAGATGTTGATTCTTTTCGCCAAGATCTAGCACTTAAGTTATTTTATATTGCTAACGAGACTTCAAAGCAATGGGAAAATGCCAAGAGCGACTTTACGGTATCCCCCGCTCATGTTGCATACCTAAAAAATACACGCGATGCCATTAAAGATCTTCGTGACTTGATGGGCCTAGACGCTCCTAAGCGCACAGAAGTTGAAGTTAGCACTGGCGCTGTACCTTACACGATTACAGTTAATCTTGATGGGTCCACTAAATAATGGCTAGCCCAATATCATATACGCCAACACCTACCGGCCTTAAATTTCATCTTGACCCTAATCGTGTTCGACTGCTTATTGGTCCTGTTGGCTGCGGAAAATCTGTTGCTGCTTGCTTCGAACTATTCAGACTGATGGCTTCTCAAGATCCTTCACCTGACGGATTTAGACGTACAAGAATGATCATTACTCGTGAGTCATACCCAATGATCACGACTACTACATTGCGTACGTGGAAGCAGCTTTTCCCGTGCCCTGAGACAGGACGAATTGTTCATGGCTCACCCATAGTCCATTATTTCGAATTTGGAGACATCAAAGCTGAAGTGGTGTTTATGTCCATCGAAAATGATGATGACATTAAAAAGCTAATGTCTCTAGAGAGTACGTTTATTTGGATGAATGAAGCTAGATTTTCCATGCTAGACATTCTTCATCATGCCGTAGGCCGTACTGGACGTTACCCATCTAAAGAGTTTGATGGTGTTAAGGCTACGCGGAGTGGTGTTATTTTAGACACTAACCCACCTGACAATGATCACTGGCTATATGACCAATTCGAAATTAAAAAGCCCAATAATTACTCCGTTCATCACTACCCACCAGCATTAATTGGGCATAAAGATGATGTTAATGGTTTAACTTGGACAATTAATCCAGATGCCGAGAATATTGCTAATTTAGGCGAAGGCGCTGATTATTACTTAAAGCAAGTTAACGGCCCAAGTGAAGAATGGATTCGAGTTTATCTTTGTGGTGAATGGGGAAGTACCATTGATGGTCGACCTGTCTACCCTGAATATTCCGATTCCGTTCACTTTGCACCAATGCTAAAGCCAGTTGCAAATATACCTATTATCTTAGGGTGGGATTTTGGACTTACTCCTTGCTGTGTAATCTCTCAGTTATTGCCTAATGGTCAATTAATAATCCTAGAGGAGATAGTAACGTCTTATATGGGTATTACCTCATTTATTGTTAATTGTGTAAATCCAATCCTATCTAGTAGATACGGTGACTTTGAAATCGAAGTATCTGTTGGTGATCCTGCTGGCTCAGCTGATATGGGCGGCAAGCTAAATGAGCGTCAGACCTGCTTCACCATCCTTAAAGATCATGGGATCAATACAATACCGGCTAAGACTAATGCGTTCTTACCACGACGAGAATCTGTTGCCAGAAGATTAACAACAATGATTGATGGTGATCCTAGTATTAAAATAGGCCCATTAGCGCCCATGATTAGAAAAGGGTTAAAGGGAGCTTATCATTACGAAAAAGTTAACATAGCCGTAGGTAAAGGCGAAACAAAGTACAAAGAAATGCCGGATAAAGACCAATATTCACACTCGCAAGATGCTCTACAATACATTACTTTGCAATTTGATAGTTTCAAAGCGCCAAACTCGTCTCGTACCAACGAGCACTTAATGAATCAACTAGGGTATAACACCCCGCCACGGAGATATTAAAATGCCAAAAACAAGTTATTTACTTGGCCAAGCTGTATCAGATGAAAAGCCAGATCGTGATTTAGATGACGATCAATTTATTTCTAGGTCCATTGAGCGCGTTAACGAATGGTTCGCGTACTTCAACATGAATATTGAAAACGCTAAAGAGGATATTTACTTTGCCGTCATTAATCAGTGGGATCAAAATTTATATCAAGAGCGAGTTCAAGAAGGCAAAGCTTGCCTGCAAATTAATTATATCTATGCCCTTATTGCCAGCTTAGTCGGCCAATATCGTAAGCAAACCCCAGAATTTAAGGTATACACGACGACCGATGAAAGCAACCCAAATGCTGAAGTAAGCCAGCCACAGATTGATCTATACGATGGACTAATGAGACAAATATTTTTTGACAATAAGTCAGAAATTGTATTTCAACAAGCCGGTGAAAGCGCGTTATTACGTGGATTTGGCGCCATTGCTGTTCATGTTGAGTATGAATCGGACATGTCCTTTAATCAAGTGCCAAAATTTAGGGCAATTGATGATCCTTTAACATGTTTTTGGGATTCCACAGCTAAAGAAGCAACTAAATCAGATAGTAAGTTTTGCGGTGAGATGATTACTTACACAATCCAGGAGTTTAACGATAAATTTCCAGATAGAAAGAAAGATTTTGCAGACGAAATGCCCTCTTCATTCCCTTCGACTCAGCTAAATAGAGAATCTGATAGCTTTTGGCGCTCTGAAGAATGGGTTAGAGTAGCAAACATGTATGTGAAAGAAGCTTACCCTATGCAGATTGCCCTTTTAAGCGATGGCAGATCACTAGAAATATCTGAGGCTAGAGAAGAGGTTAAGCTGCATCAAGAAATGATCTCTCGCGTTAAGAGCAAAGAGAAGAAGTTAAAGAAGACAATGACCTCTTTAGGCTTCGGAATTAATGATAATTCTTTTTTAGATACTCATGAAGCACTAGAAATTGTCGATACTAGAGATACCATCGACTACAAGATAATGAATTACATCATGTCTGAGGATGAGATCTTAGAAGAGGCTGTATGGCCTAGTAAAATAATGCCAATTATCTTTGTAGATGGCCATAGTCAATTTATTGAAGGCAAGCAATTCACCAAGTCTTATCACCGAACAGCTAAAGATGCGCAGAAAATAGTTAATTACACGGCGTCCGAAGCTATTGAGAACTTGATGAATTCTCATAAAGAACAGTGGATCGGAACACCTGAAAACTTCAAGGGTTACGAAGCAATGTGGAGAAATCCTTCATTAGCTAAAGGCGCTCTCGTAGCCAATAGAGATCAAGGAATCATGCCGGAGCAGGTGGCACCCCCTCAAATATCACCTAACTTTATGCAATTGTTTCAGCAATCCACGCAAGATATTAAAAACACATTAGGTTATTTTGAGGCAAATACTGGCGAACAAGGTAATGAAAAGTCAGGTGTTGCTATCAATAACCGAGCTAAACAAGGATCAATGGCTAGTTTTGTGTACTTTGATAACTGGGGTCGCGCTATTGAGCAGACCGCAAAGTGTGTGATGTCATTAATACCTTCACTTTATGATAGCACTCGCAATATTACTGTAAGAAAGGCTTCGGGAGATCAAAGTATCGTCAATATTAATAAGCCTAAAGGTGATGACTACGAAAATGATCTAACAAAAGGTAATTATGGAATTGAAGTTACTGTTGGCAGCAACTATGAAATTCAGAAGCAAGAAAATATGGACTCTCTTAAAGACCTTATGGCCACTCTTGCTCCAAGTAATCCTATGCTTGTTGGCGCACTGGCTGATCTTTATGCTGCTAATACAGATCTTGAAAATACAACTCAAATTGTTGATCGCATAAGACAAGTTATTCTTGGCAAAAATCCAGCTACTATCCTGCGTGAAGAAATGGACATGCCGGAAGAAACTAAAAAACCTAACCCTGAAGATCAGATGATGCAAGCTGAGATTCAATTAAAGCAAGGTGATCTGAAGATTAAGCAAGGAGAGCTTCAATTAAAGGCCGGTGAGCAGGACTTAAAGAAATTTGAGCTTCAATTACAGCAACAAGAATTGGAACTTAAAAAAATTCAGGCTCAGAATGATAAAGATAAAAACATTATCGCTGCTGATAAAAATAATGTGGAAAGAGAGAAGGCCGATAAGTCATTGCAGGAAATAAAAGAGACTACGGAAGCTGAGAGATATCATAGTGACGCCAATGTTGAAGTCGAAGGCATGAAATTAGCGGGAAATATGCATAAATCTTTGCTAGAAGCACATGGCAAGACTGCTGATATCCATAAAACTCACCTTCAGGGCATGCATGATTTTAGAAATAAACCATCTGAGATAATTGTAGGAGAATAATTGTTATAATGCTGTGCCAGTCCTGCAAAGGCGAAAGTTTCATCATTCCAGTTTGGTGGAATCTGGCACTAAACAATAAAATTAAATCCCGGTTTGCTGTTGAGGAAGACCCCCGGGGTTTAAATAATACTATTTGCGAACTTTTGGTAATTTATCACCGATTTCATAGCACATATTTCCGCCCATCGGGATTTTTACATCACGCATAGACATGCCATTCATCGAT
>Ga0302280_1000813_pt1 | contig 27080 bp, 30 predicted proteins | sample III_Fen_E1_1_FD_198771 | JGI IMG/M metagenome (GOLD analysis project Ga0302280, IMG submission 198771) | Peat permafrost microbial communities from Stordalen Mire near Abisko, Sweden - III_Fen_E1_1 | ecosystem: Environmental > Terrestrial > Soil > Wetlands > Permafrost | place: Sweden: Abisko... | reverse complement strand
TGCATTACCAAACATCTCGCTTGAGGAAGCTTGATAAATCTTTGAAGTAATTCCTAAACGACGGACAGCTTCAAGCAAAGCGACAACAGACAAACAATTATACTGCATCGTTTGATCCGGTTTTTCAAAAGACAACCCTACAGAACTGATCGCCGCCAAATTATAAATCTCATCCGGACAAACCTCTGATAAAATTTTTTGAACAGAATCAATATCCGTCAATCGACATGAAACCAATTGAACATGATCCGCGATACCAAGGATCTTCAAGCGCTCCAAGGTATGCTGATGCCCTTCTGATAAAACACCGGTTACAGCATATCCCTTTTTCAATAGAAACTGGGCAAGATAGGCCCCATCCTGCCCTGTGATCCCGGTGATTAGACTTTTTTTGAGAATGCTCTGCACTTGAAATCCCCAAACTAAAAATTATATTTCTTGGCCCATTGGGGAATAAAACCAATCCTTTGAGCAATTCTTTTCACGCGCGTCCTGACCATCACCTTCAAGGGTGCCCCCAAATTCGCTAACGTTTTCATACGATTTAAATCAGGATCGATCCTTGTTTTGCTTTGAACAAAAACTTGCTGATGAGACAAAACACCTTCAAAAATATAAACCGGAACACAACTCAAATTTAAACTGTTCATTCTCACTAACAAGGATGTACCTTTTTCGCAACAGTAAAAACGGCCGTCAGGGCATAAATAAACTTTCTTCACTTTCCGCCCGTAAGGCAAACTCTCCATCACCCTGTCATCCTCATCAATAATACAATCATCAAAAGTCGCCCTATCAATAATCGTGCTTAACCTGATAGTTTTCAATCTTTCTTCTGTTTTATAAATTTCGTACGCCCTCATTTCCGTAAAAGCATAGAGGGGATGTATTTTATCAAATTCTTCCTGTTGCGACTTCAAATATTCTTCCCTTTGAAAAATCGTATTGATCTTATCAAGATACCCACGGACAACATCCGGCCCTGATATATAGCCGTTCATGCAGATGCCTTGACACTGTTCCGTACAATCATAGCCCTTGAACTTCGCCTCATGGTGATCGAGACGGTCCAATATCATCGTGTCAGAATCAAAATGCCAAAATGATTCGACACCTTCTTGTCTCACAAAATTAAACACAAAAAACCATCTTTTAAAAACAAAATTGACCCAGTCTCTCCCACCTTTAAAATGAGCATGGTCTTTCCCTTGAATTAAGCGATAGACCCGATCAAATGTCTCAATCTTTTCCCCATTGTTAAAGTCTTCAAAGAATCGATGTTCAACACCACATTCCTCAACAAGTTCTTTATTCCTCTCATCCCCCAATAAAATAATCCTTTTGTCAGGATTGCTCAACTTGGCACACTTTAAAACATACGGCAAATAGGGGCTTGCCCCATAGTGGCAAAATATAATTGGAGCATTCATGTATTTAGTCCTCTTATTTCCAGTTTCGCCGAACTGCTTCAAATTCATCAAAAATGCCCAAAAGACCTTTAACAAAATCCCGGGCTGTAAACTTCGCGGCCCGATCTCTCCCTCTAGTGATCAGATCATTTCTTAAATCCGGATTATCTTTTAATCTTTTGACCGCATTGGCAATTTCATCGACACTAAGCCCCTTGACCAAGAAAGCAGCATCTCCTAACTGCTCCTCAGCTCCCGGCACATCGGATGCAATCACCGGACAGCCACAGGCAAAAGCTTCCAGTGGAGGTAAATTCTCCGGCCCAAAAAGGGTGACATAAATCAAGGCGAAAGCTCCCCGGTACAGGGCGATCAGATCTTCCCGAGGCACAAATCCCAAGAAATGCACCTGGTCGATGAGGCCATATTCTTTGGCCAAGTCTTGAATATGTTGACGATTACCTTTATCCGAACCAACCAAAACCAATTGAAATGACATTTGGTGCTTGTCCCGTAATTGTTTAAGCGCCAAAAGAAGATTCACATGATTCTTATGCGGCCAAAACTGAGCTGGATAAAATAAATAACCCGATGAAATTTTGTATTTTAATAATACCGCTTCAAGCTCATCCTTAGAAGGCATTGGATCTATTTCTGGGGTCGGGTGCATTAAAAGGCGAAAACGCTCCGGAGGAATTTGATAAAAGAATGATAATTCCTGCTTGCCGGATTGATTGGGCGTAATGATAAAAGAGGCTTGTCCCAGATACCTGGAAAAAAAATCTTCGCGCAAAACCCAAGCACCCTTGTGACTCACCTCAGGAAACCATGGCTGCAGGCGATGTTGAATATCCCATATATTGGCAATATAAGGAATATCGATAGGCCCATAAATGGGGGTTAAGAATAACATCAAATCAATGCCTTCCGCTTTGGCCCGTTTTTGCAGAGGGTCTTCCAGGACACTCGCCAATTTCACCCAAGAAATTCTATTAGCAATCATCCTAAAGAGCTTTAGGAGCTTCTGTTGCCGCACGAAAGGAATTATCTTTAAATTTCCTAAACTCTTGATGGCAGCGCTCTGGGATAGATTTTTATTTTCCCAAAAAACGACAAATTCATGCCGGGTCTGGTCGGATAATTTACTCAATGAAACAAGGATGTCCTGTTCAAAAGTATAGGCGCCGCCTGATTCAGGCAAATTCCCTGATAAATAGATTCCTACCTTCATTGGCTTTTCTCTCCTTGATCCAACAAGCGCGCCACTCCCACCACATGCCAAGTATCTTTATCAATTGTTTCATTCTCTTCAAATCCTGAAAACCATTTAAGCGCAATAAACCCCGCATTAGACAGAAATTTTTCCATTTCCTGCAATAAAAAAAACCGGTTAGTATGCGTCTCTTGCATCTGATGATACGTCCCATTCTCATTCAAATCATAAATCGAATACGTCACATGACATAATTGTGATGCAAGGTCGATTTTGGTTTCAGAAATGCGTAATACTTCACCGGTGGGGACTTTCCAGCGACGAACCCGAAGAGGATCATACCCGCTGATCATGGCTCCCGCATGCCAGAACTCAAAAACAAACAAACCACCTTTTTTTAAATGGCAACGCACCCCTTCCAATGCTTTTTGAATATTGTCATTGGTTGCCACATAACCTATCGAATCGAATAAACAAAAGACAGCATCAAAAGGCCCCTCAGAAATTTCCAGGGCACACATATCCTGCCGACGAAAACTAACCTTGGATTTAACGGCAGCTGCTTTTTTCTTAGCCTCAATCAACATGTCCTCGGAATAATCCGTCGCGATAATATCGTAACCATATTTTTCTAAACACAATGAATGAGATCCCGTTCCACAGGCTAATTCCAGGATATGCTTTGGATTAGGATTACCATATTTCTGAAGACAGTCGTGTACAAAAGCAGCTTCTTTAATATAGGACTTATCCGCGTAAAAAATATCGTACAATTCAGCATGATGGCCGTTATAAAAACTACCTTTTTGGTCTTTTGTCATTGATGAGTAGCCTTTGAGATTTTATTGATTGTTTCAGCAATGTATTGAATCTTCTCCTCGGATATGGTGTGTGTCGAAGGCAGATAAAAGCCCGACGTCCAAAGTCTATCTGCGACCGGACAGGAAATAGCTCGATACCCTTCCCGCTCTTGAAGACAGGGCTGTTGATTCATCGGACAAAAAAAGGTACGTGTCTCAATCCCTGCATCAGCTAATGCCTTAGTCAATTGATCCCTGGGAACTCCAAATTCTGGATCCACCACGACAGCATACATCCAATAAACATTGCGGGCCCAATCTAATTCAACTGGCAGGCGCAGGCCAGGCGTATCCTTCAAATATCGCTTATAAAGACTGGCCATACGTCGTTTGCCCTCAATGATGGCTTCAATTTTCTGAAGCTGAGCCAAGCCCATAGCTGCCTGATAACCGGTCATACGAAAATTATGCGCGGCAACTTCATGGCGAAAACGCGGGTTAGTAAAACCTAAATTACGCAGAAGTCGCAAGCGTTCATCCAATTTCTTATCATTGGTGGTGACCATGCCACCCTCGCCCGTCGTGATGATCTTATTGGCATAAAAACTAAAACAGGACATATGACCAAAACCACCTGCTTTGCGGCCCCGGATGGTTGCTCCGTGAGCCTCAGCCGCATCTTCAATCACTATCAAATGATGCTTATTGGCAATCACCATCAGGCGATCCATATCCACCGGATGACCAAAAAGATGAACAACAATAATGGCTTTCGTACGCGGGGTAATAAGGCCTTCGATCAAATCTAAATTTAAGTTCCAGGTGATGTCTTCAGAATCAACAGGAACGGGGATTCCACCATTATGCACAATGGCTAAGGCAGTCGCAATATTCGTCGATGAACTTAAAAGGATTTCATCACCAGGCTTGATATTTATGGCCGCAACGGCAAGCTGAAGGGCTGTTGTTCCGCTGGTGACCGCAACGCCATATTGACATTCACAGTATTTGGCAAATTGTTCCTCGAAACTCGTCAAGGCCTGCCCAAAGGTGCCTGATATCTCCCCCCGGCGAAGAGCTGCGACAACTGCCTGGATTTCTTCCTCACCAATAACAGGTTCAAAAACAGGAATTTTCATTTTCTGACCTCAACATTGACCTTGTCGTAATCAGTCCCCAAGAATGGGCCTTGTTTCACACTAATGCATTGCATGTCTTCAATCACACGTAAAGAATGAACACCGTGAATAAGCACTATCGCGTCTCCCTGCTTCAAAACAATTTCTTTAAACATCACACCGCCATCGTCGTAAAGTTGGACCGCCACCACCCCTTTTTGAACAACGAACATTTGCTGAAGATCACTGATCTCACGAGTAAATGGGCGATGGTAATGCGCAGGCTCGAAGAAACCCGCATCGTGAGCCAACAAGCCAAACTGAAATGAGGATTCAGCCGGCGAATAAAATGTCGTCTTCTTCACAGTTGCATCGGCCCGAATGATTTCGGCGTAGCGAATACCTTGATGAGCAATGCTTTCAATTCCCATGACTTTCTCCTTTATAAATCACCACATTCTCGGCTGCATGCGATAAAAGGTAATTTAATCACCGGATATTTTACCTTTAATGCACTTAAGTACCCTTCCTCAGAAGGTAGCATGGCCTCATCCTCTGTTGAATATTCTTCCAGTTTAACCCAAGCGTTCTTCTTGATACTAAATCTTTTTTTGACTTCACCAGAACTTCCCACCACTAAACTCATGGGGGGGATATCCTTGCTAACAACCGCCCCTGCCCCAATCACCGAACCAAAACCAATTTTAACTTGATGCATAATGGTCGCTCCCGCGCCAATAAAGCAATTTGTTCCAATTTCAATGCTGTGCTGATCAGGGCATGGAGAAATGACGTATGGCATAAATGGATTACCATATTCATGAAAAGCACCTAAAAACTTACAATCGGGAGCAGTAATACAATAATCTCCCAATCGAATGAGTCGACCGGTTGTAAAAAAATTACTTTTACCAATAAAGCAATTATCCCCAATGATTAAACCAATCTTTCCCTGTTCTCGATGATTGATATTAATAAATACATCTTCTCCCAAACAGCTATAATTACCGACCCTCACCTGCGGCCATCCGATCACATGGGCTGATGAGGCAATAAAAGCACCCTTACCAACATTATATTTTTTATAATGCATCGCGCGCGCGCGCAAAAGCACCGGAAGCGCCATGGACAATGGCCAATGATTTAACAGCGATCTTATCAATCTCTTGATTTGCATGCTTTATTCTTTCTTAAAAACCATGCCTGCAATTTACCCTTAAGAGAATACCTTAATCTATTGCCACCGTAATAATGATCAAACACATATCGATCAGACTCTTGATTACTCACGACATTTGGTGGATGCTTGATCTCTCTCATCACCCCCATCGGTAAATTAGCCAAAGGAGTTGGTGATGTTGTGTGGGTTGCCCCCTGGCCAAAACCTATATTCTGGACTAAATTGACATTCGGAGTCACTGATAAACCTTTATTTAGCATCAATGCATAGATCAACTGATAATCCCACGTGTCGATTTTGCCATCAAATGTTTTATCAAAAATATCTCTCCAAAAAAGCTGCTCATAAACATCATCAAAAAGTGCTCTAAACTCGAGTGAATTTCTGACCCCAGGCCAGTTCTTCATGCTGACATCGTAGCATTTCCATGCCCGTTTCCACGACGCCCATCCCCATATTCCTGCATATTTTGAAAAATAATAACTATGCTCCTTGGGGATCCCGTCATCAATACGGCTTCCGTCAACCATCATCACCCTATCATCATGGCGATAATGTTTAAGCATTTCTTCACAAAAAGAGAAGAAATCAGGAGCTGGCAAACAATCATCCTCAAGAATGATCGCTTCTTCTACTTGGGAAAAAACCCAATCCAATCCACTGGCGACCCGATTCCTGCACCCAAGATTGGTATCAGCAAAATTAGTCTTAAGCTCACAATCCCAGTCGATATCGTTAATAATGTCTCTCGCTTCATCACAGCTAAGCTTTTCTTCACGCGAACGAGGCCCATCAGCAACAATTAAAAGAGTCTTGGGCTTAACTTGACGAATAGCATTAAACGCAGTCCTAGTCAACGCGGGACGTTTAAAAATAAAAAAGGCAACAGGAGTCTCTATCATTTATTCTTACTCTTGAATACTGAAACAAAATTACGATAATTGGAATATAACCGTGAAAAAACTCTTCTGATAAACAAAAAATCAGGGCTAATGATGCTATTATTATACGTTAACCGATTCCTAGTCTCATGCTTAAAATATTGAAATGGGATGCCATAAGTATTATTGTAAAATCCAAATTTAATAGCTCCCAATTTTCTTGCTTCCCAATCAATTTTTTGTGATGGATTAGCGATCATGTCCTTGATAGCTTCAACGACTTCTTCATGAGAGTTGATCCGTGTACAAGCACCCAAATCCTCCCATTGCGTACGCCTGACTAAAAGACATTTTCTGCCTGCATAGGCCGCTTCCAAACCCATCGTTGAGGCAAAAACAATCACCACATTTGCTGAATCCATCAATTTATATGAACTTATTGTAGAGGCCGCATCAATCACTGTTAGATTTGGATATGTATTCTTAATAGACTCGATAAACCTGGTTTGGGAATTATTAACCCCTTTTAAATTCGGATGAACCCGTAAATAGATGTGCACATTGGGGAGAAAACGTAATCCTTCAACGATACGTTGAACACCATCATTTTGGTTATTATATATTCGGCTTAGATAACCACTAATCGCCGCATATTCCTCTTCCGATGAACTATAGATCACCACATTAAATTTATTTGTATCAAAATTTACGGGAAGCGTATCTTCCTGCTTTACTTTATAGGTCAAGCCTGCCTTTGATAAGCCATATTGCCTGCAATCCTCATACCATTTAGACCCTATCTTGATCTTCTCTTCCAGACCTAATGTCGAATTTTCCCAAGTCTCGGTGATGCTTTGCTTTTTTTTCTCAAAGTCATGCGGGTATGTGCCTTGGGTGATTGTATACTTTCCCATCACCCCGGAACGTTCATGGACTTTAACATTAATATTTAATTCCTGCGCAGCCCGAAGGGCTGGACGCAAGGCGGCATATCGTCCATTAAAAAGATACAATTCATCAGGCTTGAATTTATTGATATTATTTTTCATTGAAAAATACACCGTCAAGGCCACCCGCATCAAATTATTAATATACTCCTTTTGATCAGCAATGGCGGGTTCTGCCTCTCTAAAGCGGTCAATAAGGGAAGCGGCCACCGCCATACCAATATCACATTGCTCAAAAGTCACAGCCTTCAAATCATCTATCGTTTTCATCTCTAAACCTTGATATTGCTCAATAATCTTTGATTGCTCATCTGTTAAATCCTTAAAAGATTTAAACTCAACCTTGTCAGTCAAACCCAATAATCGAAAACCGTGCTTCCGACGAGTTATACAAGCATGGCAATCCAAATAATTATGCGTGTGATTTGGTTCGCACACCTCTAGATCTCGATTGCACGTCAAAAAAATAACTTCATCCCCAACATCAAGATGCTTCTTGACAAGTTCGAGATCTGTTTCTAGATGAAATGGCCACGCAGAAAACGGATTATAAAAAAGTATCTTTCTGCCTTTTCCCTTATTCATATTCTCTTTCTAAACTGTCATTTACACAGAATATTCAAATCTCATTAATCAATCTAATGATATGAAACGATTTTTGCAGGCACCCCTGCGACAAAACAACCATTAGGGACATCCTTTGTCACAACTGCACCAGCACCAACAATCACATTATCTCCTATTTTAACCGGAGATAAGATTATTGCCCCTGAACCAATAAAACAACCTTTACCAATTTCGATATCATAACCTGATTCAGGAGTTTCCCTAAAATGTTCACTATCAGGAATCAATTTGGCTCTTTTCCCCTGATAAAAACGATGAACCCCGGTTAGAACCATGCAATGATGGCCAAAAATTGTCTCATCCCCAATACGAATATCCCCGCTAACAGTATTAAATAGGGTATTCATCGTCGAACAATTTTGGCCAAGAATCAGCCTTTTAGCATCTCCCTTGATGTAGGAATATTCAATATTGGCAAAACCTAACCATAAACCTAAAGAAGTTAACGGAAGCTTGCAATAATGAAGAATAAGTTGACCTAACCCACGAATTCTTTTTCTTTTGGGATTTAAAAAATATGCCATCCTATTACCTTTACTTAAAAAACTAGAATATCAGTGCCAGAAAGTGTTTTGATATATTTTTGATACAAACCTTTTAATTCTGATATCATCTTCGCCGACGGTTGTGGGTCTGACAGGTCGTAATAATAACCATACCCTTTAATAGCATTAAATAATCGTTCAAAGGATTTGGCCCGCTCTAGACCATAGGGCCAAAATTCAAAACCTATTGGGATTCTTTGTGCTATAAGCGTTGAAGCACCTTCCAGAACATATCCTTCATAGCCCTGAACATCGATCCAGATCAGCGTTTCATCCACCGGCAAAGCTTTAGGGAAATACGAATCCAGGGTGTTTGATTTTACCTTGATCACCTTTCTTTTCGATTCAGCATAAACGCCGTCACTATCCGCTACACGGATACGATGGTCGCCCAAATTATCCTCACAAAGTTCAAAATCCAGAAACTCCCCATCTCGAGCGCCAAGAGCAGAATTATGCACGATAAAGCGTTCACTGACATTATTAATAAGGATATTGGCATTACAAATACGAAAGTTCTTGGGATCAGGCTCAAATCCTATAGCCTGTTTTATAATATCGTCTTTTAACAAAGGAATAGAGATATGCCCGAGATTGGCGCCAACATCAATGAGAGTTTCGACGGACCGTTGAGGCCGGTTCTTCACTCGCGCCAACACTTCCAGGGCTTTACGCGTCTTAAGATGCTCATTGCCGGCACCAATATACAATCTTCTTGAAACGGCGACATCTGAGGGCATGACGACATAATAAACTGAACCTTTTTGGGTGCATAGAAATTCTCTATCCTCACAAGCCATGAATTGGCTGAATAGAAAAATCTTACTCTGCCAAATAGGTTTGGTTGCTTTAATAAAATTGATAAGAATAAATTGCACCCAATTGCGAATACACTTTTGCCAACCTAAACCCTGCATAAAATTACCCCATCACTACTTATTCTGATTATTTATATATTGGATAGTCGCTAATCTTATTTCATCCTCTTGAACATCATCGAATTTCTTAAAAACACCGATAGACTCACCCATAATCATGACCAGTCCAACACCGGTTCGCTTTTTATCTTTCTTCATATACATCAAAATATCATCCACAGATACTTTGCTCCAATCAAAAGCCGGATAAAAAGGACTCAAGATATCTTCAAACATATCGTACTGTGATTGCAGCATAAGCCCGCGTTTCAACGCAAGATTATTGGCAACACCCATGCCGATTAGGACAGCCTCACCGTGGGCAATACCAAAATGACTGGCCGACTCCAGCGCATGACCAAAGCAATGGCCATAATTCAACAAATTGCGCCGCCCAGTATCAAACTCATCGGCTTCAAAATATGATTTCTTTATCTCTAAAGTCGAAAGAATAACTTCATCCAACAACGAGCTATTACGCCAATTATCGGTGGCTAATGATCGTTTAAGAAAATCTACCCTGTTGGTATCGGACAATAAATGAAATTTCAGGATTTCTCCCATACCACTATTAAATTCAGAAACGCTAAGGGTACACGTAAAAAAAGGATCAACAGCAATAAAGTCAGGAGGATAAAAAGTCCCAATAAGATTCTTTATATCCCCAAAGTTAATAGATGTCTTGGAGCCGATGCAACTATCTGCTTGGGCGAGTAAGGTGGTAGGAATAAAAATCCATTTGATACCCCTATAAAGGGTAGAGGCAATAAATCCGCTAATATCTTGTAAAACACCGCCACCCATGGTCACCAAGACATCATTACGGGTAAATCCAGCTTCAATCAATAAACGAAAGTAATCCGCCAACTTTACATATTCCTTATTGGTTTCTTGCGCTGGGACTATATGAATAAAAGCATTGTTAACAAAACTATCGATCCTGTCTTTATATAATTCATACAAACCGGCATCAATAAAATAAAATTCCCGGCTATGTTTGACGGCACCTAAAATTCTTTGCCGTTGGCCTAGAGCATCTTCAACAATCTCTAAAGAATAAGTTTTTATCTTTGAAGCGATGATCATCTTCTACACCAAGCCCTTCATGGCATTGTCCGCAGCTTCACCCAATAGAATGGAGTCCACACTATACGCCAAGAAGCTAAAACCTTGTTTTATTTTCTGTTTAACTAATTTCGGATCAGGTGGGACAATATGAAAACCAGCGGCTAGATTATGTCGTCGGGCTGATGCCATGATACGGTCAATGACCTTCACCACGTCAGGATCGCTAAAACGTCCTGGCTTTCCCATTGAAGCCGAAAGATCATAGGGGCCGATCATGAACGCATCAACACCCTTGACTGTAAGAATCTCATCGATCTCTTTAAGAGCATCAATATGTTCTATTTGAACAATGACCACACTTTCCTGATCTAACCATCTCTTATACTCCTCAAAATAACGACCAAAACCCTGCGCTCGATATAATCCAACCCCTCGCTGACCTTGTGGAGGATATTTAACCGCATTGACTGCACGTCTAGCATCATCGACAGAACTAACATTAGGAACAATCACCCCATAAGCGCCTGCATCCATCACCCGCTTGATCAGGCAAGGGTCATTCTCCCCCACCCGTACCAAGGGCACCTTGCCAGTTGCCTCGATAGCAATAATCATCCCAAGTAAATCTCCCAAGTCGATGGAACTATGCTCCATGTCTACAGCAAACCAATCGAAGCCAGCTGGGGCTAAAATCTGAGGAATCAGAGGATGCGCCATGGTAATCCAAGAACCGATAGTGGTTTTCTTTTGCTGCAGTAATTTCTTGAGAGGATTACTTAGCTTTTTAGCCTTCATAGTATTTAACCTCATTGGTCTTCATTTGATTTCTATACGCCAAAGCAATCTCTGCCAGATTAAAATCCTCTTCATGATCAATATCGATAGTGCTTAAGCCTTTCAGGGCAAAATAACCCGTCTTTCCATCAGCACCGTGATAAGCAAACCCATATTTCCGGTCGTGCTCCAAGAATTTTGCCGTCTTCCAGGCCATCAGTACCGACGCGTATGATTGAAGAGGTACCATATGTTGAGATGATTTATGTTTCTCCATCGGGGTAAAGTTGATACCCTTACCTTGATAAACAGAAGCGATCTGATGATTCACCACAGAAACCAGGGTGTCATAATCGCCTTCTGTCATCATTGTGACAAATTCTTTAATCTCTCTTGCAGTGATCAAAGGGGTTGTCGGCAAAAGCTGGACGACAATATCAGCAGGATTATTCTTGATAAAATCCAAGGCAAAATCATCATTAACAGCCGTATGCGATGATAAATGCTCCGGACGCTTATAAAATTTCACCCCATAATCTTGGGCTACACGATGTAATATCTCTGCCTCAGAATTTACATAAATCTCATCAAAAACACCTGCAGCCTTGCCCGCCTCTATGGCCCAAGCGATCAATGGTTTGCCGCCAATCAACCGGATGTTCTTTTTGGGAACTCTTTGACTCCCCATCCTCGCAGGGATATAAGCTATAATCTTGGCCATTAATTTTACCTTCTCTTATTGAATGCTATAGCCACCGTCAACTACAATGGTTTGTCCCGTTATGTAGGTATTATAAGGTGAACAAAAGAATAACGCAGCTTGTGCTATTTCTTTCTCCATTCCAAATCTTTTTAGGGGGATCTGTTGAGCTAAAATCTTTTGTTCCTCTGGCTTCAAAATCTTCTTCGTCAAATCTGTCATCACAAAACCAGGACACAAGGCATTAACAAAAATTGAAAACTCAGCGAGATCCAAGGCACTGGAACGTGTCAGTCCAATCAATCCAGCCTTACTGGCAGAATACGCATTCCTTTTAGCCCTGGAAACAATTCCAAAAATGGAACTTACATTCAATATACGTCCGCCGGATTTGGAGCGTTTCATCAAAGAAGAGGCCTCTTTGGTTAAACGCATCGCTCCTGTTAAATTAATTTTAATAACCTTATCCCAATCTTCCGTTTTGATTTCATCGATCGGTGCAATAATATTGATGCCTGCATTATTAACAAGGATATCTAACTTTTTAAGTGCCTTCATCCGGCTAATAAATTCTTCCAAAGATTGATCATCGCTTAAATCCAAAGGCCAATATTGAGCCTCGGAAGATATTTTCAACGCCTTCTTATGTGTTCCGGTAAAAATAACCGAGCAACCTTGATTAAGAAAAGCTTGAACAATGGCTTTCCCAATGCCCCGAGTCCCTCCCGTCACAATTGCTCGCTTGCCTTTTAAACACATCGATTACCACCTGCCTTATTTTTGCTTATAAATTTTAGTGATCAGCTCCATCAGCTTTAAAGCATCCTTGGCATTACCTACAGGGATTGCTTTTTTATTTCTAATGGAATCCACAAAAACCTTCATCTCCTTGGACCACGAATAATCTGTGGGAAAAAGGATTCTTTCTTCATCTGTCCAGGATGCTTCCGGTGGCTTGGTTCTATTACGAGCTATGCTTACTTCTTCATTACCATAAGTATTTGATGTTGTCTTAAGGCCATTGATGGTGATATACCCTCTTTCCAGGAATATCTCAAGTGAGAATAGATGCCTCCACTGGGTCATCGTCGAATGAAGAGAGGCTACTTGCCCTTTTTTATTACGCAGGATGGCAAAAACATTATCCTCAATATCCATCTTCCAATATAAATTAGAAACATAGGCGTGAACATCATCAAAATTCCCACAAAACATCAAAAACAAATCCAGCATATGAATGCCCTGATCAAGCAATATCCCGCCGCCAGCCAATTCTTTCTTGGAACGCCAATTCTCAAAAAACATCTTGTCTACACTCTTACCGTAACGGCCACGCATCCACAGAATAGGGCCATACTCCCCAGAATCAATTAATTGCTTGGCATAAAGCATGCTTTCATGATGCCGGTGATTAAAACCAAACATCAATTTCTTACCCTTTGCCGACTTTTCAGCCTTGATCATGGCTTTTAATTCCACTAAATTCCGACCCGGTGGCTTTTCACAAAATACGTGCTTGCCATTCTTGAGAGCTTTGACTGTCAAATCTTTTAACAAATGATTGGGTGTAGCGACAATGACCGCATCAATAGTCTTGTCTTTTAAGATCTTTCCATGATCTTGCACATTAAGGACATCCTCAGGAATTTGAATCGATGAGTCCGGTTCAGATACATAAGGAATTTCACAACCTTCAAAAGACTTTAAGGTGTTATACCTAATGCGTCCCATTTTCCCAAAACCAATGATCGCAAAACGCAACTTATTCATGAGCTAATCCTTTTAAAATGCTGACAATTTCACCAAACCCAGACGTAACAAATTCCTTAGTATTACTGGCCGTGTGCGGTGACATCAAAAATTTACCAGGGCCTAAATCCTTTAATTTTCCTTTATACGGTTCTTGCCAGAACACATCAAAAAAAGCACGGCAATTTGAATTCTTAAGCTTCGTATACAAGGCGTCTTCATGAAACAAATCCCCTCGAGCCGTATTAACGAGACAGGCGCCATCCTTGACCCACGATAATTTTTCTTCATTAAAGAACGCGACTGTTTGGTCAGTTAAAGGGATGTGTACCGTTATTACATCAGATTTCCTAACCAAGGGCTCAAGTTCATCAAAGACATTGGAACAAACATCATAACTCTCCACCTTCATAAACACTTTTAACTTTCCTGCTACACGTGAGCCTATATTCCCAGTTCCAATAACCAATGCTGTTTGATGACCCACAAAATCACGCTGTTTTTTCTTCCAAGAATCAACATCTCCCCAAGCATTGTCATATAAAAGCTTCAAAATACCATAAACCGTAAAATTGGCCGTTGCATCATACAAAATACTTTTGGTCTCCTCTCCTGGGAAATGAACGGGGATATTCTTCCGCTTTAAATATTCAAAATCAACATTCTCACTACCCACCCCAAAACGATACACCGCTTTAAGACGGGTAAACTGATCATAGATGACCTTTTTAGCCCCCAGAACCAAAAAATCAGCTTCCTCAGGCTTTAAAGTTCGTTCAATGCTTGACCTTGGTATCAAATGATCAAATGTATCCGTATTAAAATACACCTTCATCAAAATATCCTTATCTTATCATGTACTCGGCTTTTCCAATAATGCTGTCATTGATATAATGAATCAATACATTATGAATCAATTCAACATACCCAAAGGCTTTAGAATCCACCCAGAAATTTAAATCTCCTTTTCGCCTTAAAGGGTTATCGCTCTTGAACGCTGAAAAAGTGATGATTTTCATCCCCCGCCCCTTAGCGGCTTCACACGCATTTAGAATATTGACCGATGATCCACTGCTGCTGATGGCAATGAGGATATCTCCTTCGTTACCAAAAATTTCTATCGGCTTTTGAAAAACCCTTTCATAGCCATAGTCATTTGAAAATGTGGTCAACATCGGGGAGCCGCTGATGGCAGTGGCACGCAATCCTGCATTCTTGGTCAGGTCAATGGCCATATGTTCGGCAATGGCTGAAGAGCCTCCGTTACCGACAAGATAGATGGTCTTCTTTGTCGTTCGTGTGGCTTCCAACATCAAGACAGCTTCATTTAAAAGAGCCACATTCTGGCCAGTCGTTAAAAAATCATCTAACACGCGTTTAAAATCAATAAAGTAGCTGTCGAGAAATTTACTCATAATGGTCTCCCTTGATTATCCGACGCCCCATATATTTCTCTTCATACTGAGCGCATAATTGATGCAGTACCTTCATCGCCTCAGGCGATGCTGTTTTAGCCGCAAATTGCCGGCGGATTTCAAATTCATTTTCCTCAGTAGCCCCCGGCCTTGGCGGTTCCCAACCACAGCGTTTATATACAGCCAATGGAATACCGTCACTGATCTTCTTGCGTGGCACCTTCTGTTTCTTCATGGCCCGTAATGTCGTACCTGTTATTTTAGATCCAAATAATTCAGCCATCTTAATCATATACGGCATAGGGTCAATAACAAAAGATTCAAAAGGAATGGTTAAAATCCTTGCCCCATATTTACTCGTCAGACTTTCTTTAGAAATATCCGTCATCTCACCGACTTTTTGAATGTAATAAATAGTCTTCTCAACGGGATTAGAACTTTCAAACAAAGTCTCCCATCCTGCCGTATACCAAGGATATTCTTTTTTATTTTGTTCAAAATACAAGTCGAAATCTCTCACATTATGAACCAAATTCTGATTGTTCAAGCTCTGCTGAATGATCATATACAAAGGATGTCGGACAATTTCGACAAAAACAACCCGATCTTTCAACGCTTCCAGCACAGGTTCTGCTATTGATAAGAATTTGTGGACTGTCAGGGCAAGAATGGGATTCTCTTCTTTAATACGAGCAGGAACAGCCATGTCCCCTTTTATAAAAAGACGTTTAATATACCGCCAGGGATTGACATCCATGAATATCGATGACAAGTCGCAGGGACGAAAATTGACTTCCCTGGACATCATTGTATCGTAGAGGGCAATATCCGTGAAGGTGCGTACCATGCATACCGCCGCATCAAAATCAATTTTCTTCAAATGATATAGCTCACACATCAACTCAACTTCATAGGCATATGTCAGCTTTTCCACTCGATCGAATGAAGATACAAGGCAAGAGAATAATGTCTTGCCACAACCCGGCTGGCCATCAATAAAGATAATCTTCTCGGCTAAATGTGCCTGGCGACTTGTCCGGTATTTATTTTGCAAACCCTCTGTCATTCCAGTTTCTCCTTTTACTTACAAATTAACTCGATCACTTGTTCTTGTTCTTTCATTCCAAGATTAACCGATGATGGGATGCTTAATCCATTTATATATAAACTATTCGCCACCTCTATGCGATAGGCATATGATTCTTTGAAAATCTTTTGCGTGTGCAACGGATGCCAAAGAGGTCTTGACTGAATCCCTTTCTTCGCAAGTCGCCTCATTAAATCTCGACTGCCTTCTCCATATATTTTCTTATCCACTAGGATCGTATACAACCACCATATGCTTTTGGCCCAAGGGGCTTGCTGTGGCAAACCGATTCCCTTTGTCCCAGAAAATGCTTGATAATACACCGCTGCCAATTTTCTTTTTCGATTTACCCGGTCGCTCAAACACTCCAGCTGAGCCAAACCAATCGCTGCCTGAACATTAGTCAAACGATAATTATACCCAATCTCATCATGTAAATATTCTATAGAATCAATTTTAGCTTGCGTTGTCAAATGACGGGCTCGCTTGGCCAATGCTTTATTATTGGTTACCATCACTCCGCCGCCGCCAGAGGTAATTGTCTTGTTCCCGTTAAAACTAAAACACCCAATATCACCAATTCCACCCAACATTTTATCCTTATAACTTGCTCCAATACTCTCAGCAACATCTTCAATCACCATTAAACGATACTTCCTGGCCAATTTTAATAGCGGTGCCATATCCACCGGATGCCCCAATAAATGCACCGGAAGAATAGCTCGAATGGTGCGCTTGGTGCGACGATTTATTAATTCCCCTCCCTTACTAGAACAATCATGATCAAGAAAATCCTGAAGTTTTGTGATATCCATCTGCCAGTACCGCGCGTCCACATCGATAAAAACAGGCCATGCCCCCAAATAACGAACAGCAAAAGCAGGTGCCGCAAAAGTCAAGGCTGGCATAACGACTTCTTCATCTGCTTTCAAGCCAGCAACCAGAAGAGCCATATGCAAGGCGGCAGTCCCACTCGCACAGGCAACAGCATACTTACAATCAGCCAGAGTAGCAACAGCGCTCTCAAAAAGATTGACATACTTTCCGACAGACGAAACCCAGCCTGTGTCCAAACATTCCTTCACATATTGCCATTCATTTCCGTTTAAATACGGCTCACTCAAAGGAATTATTTTTGTAGGACTCATATGGCTGTCCAACCTCCATCGACCATTAATGTCGCTCCAGTAACATAGGATGAAGCTTCACTTGCCAAGAAAATCACGGCATTAGCAATGTCCTCCACTGTCCCCATCCTTTTAAGTGGAACCTTATTCTCGTAGTTCTTTACAAATATCGGATTGTGAAACTTTTCAAGTATCCCTCCGGGACATATACAATTAGCCCTGATATTATATTTTCCAAAATAACTTGCTAAGAATCGGGTAAAATTAATTATTCCCCCCTTGATGGCACAATAAGCTCCTTCACCTGACATCTCAGTCCCTTCATAAATAGTCAAATCATTAGCTACCACCCCGTATATCGAGCCAAAATTAATGATAGAGCCATCCACTTTATCCTTCTGCATTAAAAATGCAGCGATACGGCTAATCCACACATAGGAATTCATATGCAAATCGACATTCGCTTTTAAATAAGCAGGTGTCATTTTATCCAAGGTCTGCCCCCAATCAGGTGTACGCGGATAACTGACATTGATAAAAACATGCATGGGGCCATGGCTCTTAATCAATCGCTTCAAAGAATTCTCAGCTGCATTTAAGTCAGTCGCATCAAAATATTCAAAAAAAAGACGGTGCTTGTTTTTCTTGGCCCAGGTTAGAATGGATTTGGATTTGTGCTCATTAATATCCATGATTACGACCCGAGCTCCGAGCGCAGCAACTGCCTTGCTAATGGCAATACCCAAAAGCCCCAAACCTCCCAGAACAAATACATTCTTCCCTTTAAGCGAAAATACGTCCTTATAATTCTTCATAATTGAATGATTTTCTCCTTCGATAAAAATTCTAAGAATTTGAAATCAATTTCCCGGTCAATATCAAAACCAGATTCTTCTTTCATTACATAAATCATCGCACGCGGGTTGAATAGATTAGGAGCTTTTGTTTTTAACAAATATTCCCGGCTATAAAAATAAATAGATGCGTTAAGATCATAAACTGCTGGGGCATCTTGACGACAGACCATTTTCTTTCGCAGACGTTTACATAAACGAATCTGGCCGGACGGGTTCATTTCGACCATATTAAAATAGGGATTCTTGTGTGCTGGAACGACTGAAAAAATATTTTTGGGACGATGTTTAATATATAGAGCTAAACAATTATCCAAATCCTCAATTGTCCGCACAGGGGCAGTCGCATCCAAATCCACCAGAAGATCAAACTCGGTCTTATAAATTTCTTCACACTTATTTAGGGCATGAATCAAGACTTGAAGTTTACCTGCCCGATCAGTCGCCATAGACGCTGGACGCATAAACGGAACTTGTGCCCCATAACGCTTGGATATTTGAGCAATAGCCTTAGAATCTGTACTCACAACCACCTTGGCCGCCTTACCCCAACGTAAGGCTTGAAGAATAGTATGCGCAATTAAAGGCTTACCCAGCAATGGTCTTATATTTTTACCCTTAACGCCCTTGGATCCGCCCCGAGCGCCTATAACTACAAGGATATTAAGCGGCATTACTCTTCTCCTTAAATTGACAAATCTTTCTAAATAATCCTGCAGCTTCTTGCAAATTGTTCATCATCTCTGGGTTATCGATATTAGCTAAAAAAAAGTCCAGTTGCCGTTGATACAAAACATCCCGTTCAATACCAAGACTTAGAGTCTCGACGATAGTATTATTCTTATAAACCAAAACAGTGTTATTTATCAAATCTGCAACAATGCTCTGACTAGCTTGATAAACAGTAATACGTCGCTTACTGATATGGCTTAAGAAACTCAAGTGCGCATTAGCAAAGCCGTGCGCGGCACTTATATGCATATCCGCACAATCTTCCGCATCAACGGTCACATCCCCTAAGCGTGCACAATGACCTTCAATTTGAATGATGGGGCCTAATAAAAAATCAACATAATCAATCTCATGAGACAAGTCAAATACAACACCACCGCCTAATTCTTTCCTTGAAGAATAAATTTTCTTATAGTCACGGCCAGGACGCCATGTCGGTAAGAATGAAGCGGCCTCAATTTGTAAATGACAGGCCTGTTCTTTGTGTAATGCCTCTTTCAAATACTGGATGACTGGATGAAATCGTAGGCAATACGCTACATAGCTTGTTAGATGTTTTTCTTTGATTAAATCCAATAATTGATCCAAGCCCTCATCATGCGCATCAATAGGTTTTTCCATAAACAGATCCATCCCGCGCTTGGCACATTCAATGGCTGTTGAAATATGCATTGATGTCGGATTAGTGACAAAAGCAAGCTGTGGTTTGATCGTGTCAACTTGCTCCCAGGTACTCAAAACCTGGATAGGAAAATCAGGTTGTGGCGCGTCACTTCGATTAGTCCTTAAGGCAAAAAGTTCATGCCCGCCGCCTTTGATCAGCAGTCGCGCATGCCTTTGGCCTATTGAACCCAACCCAAGAAATAAAATCTTCATCAAATACCTAATAACTTAATAGATTTATGATACTCTTCCCATTGTCCAACATCGATCCAAGATTTCTCACTAATGGGAAAAACACCCACAGATAAACCCTTGTTCTTCATATCATTGATCAAATCAATGATGGTATAAGATCGATCCTTAGGGATAATATCAACCACCCTTGGGCTGATCACATACATTCCTGTATTCACCAAAAGATCATACTCAGGTTTTTCCTTAATCTTCTTTAATGTGCCCCCTGAACCAAGCTCACATACGCCATAAGGAATTTTAAAATGCCTCATAGATGCAACCAGGGTCAGATCGTTTTTCTTATCTTGGTGAAATTCAAGCAATTCAGCGTAATCGGTGTCGATAATGACATCACAATTGGTCACTATGATGTCCTGCTTTAATTTCTTTTTCAAAAGTCCAAGACCACCAATGGTGCCCAATGACTTTTTTTCCTCCACAAATTCAATATTATATTTACCATCTGTTTCTTCAAAATACGATCTGATCATCCGTGCTTTATGGAAAATGGAAAGATAAAATACTGAAACCCCATGCTCCAGGAATTTATCCATAATAATCTCAATAATGGGCTTTTCTCCTATTGGGATTAATGGTTTGGGTAATATTTTGGTAAACGGATCCAATCTCGTCCCCTTGCCGCCAGCCATAATAACGACCGAAGTATTTACGGTTGGGCGCTTTTGCGGCTTTTTGCCAGAAAACACCTCATTCCATAGAAATACTTCTTCGATCTTATTGTCACAGGTAAGGACTGGAACACTTTCTATCCCATATTCAATCATCATTTTCTTGGCTGTTTCCTGATCAGCCTCTTGAATCAACACCTTGGGAGAACAATTACAAGCCTGTGTTACAGATCCTTCCAAATCCCCATCATTCAAAATCCATTTACGGATATCTCCATCACTCAGAACTCCAAAAAGCTTATCGCACTCATCGATAATAAAAACTTCTTTTTGACCATTCATGCTCATGAATCGCATCGCATCTTTAATGGTAAAGTCTTTAGATATCAATATTTTCTTTAATTTATCGTTCATTGCTCAAATACCTGCCCTTCTTTATCAACGAATCATCTTGACTAGCATGAATCCTTCTGCCGACTCACAACCCGCCACCGCTCCCCTTAATAATGAAAGAGCGCGGATATTTGAAAAACTACGTGGAAATGGGTGCTTGCCAAATTCACTCTTATAATTCTTGGCGATCAATATTTTCTTTTCCAAATACCCACTTATATCAACAAAATAATTTGGCATAAAACCGTTTTTACTCGTCGAAAAATCAGTCTCCGACAAAATTTCCATCACCAGTATTTCTTTAACAAAAGGCGCTCGAAATACCTTAAGGCATGAAGAAACTGTTTCAAAAACAATTTTATGGTCTGAATGCGCGTCCTCTTTAAAAGGAAGGATGACGATAGATGGTTTAACTTGATCTAACACCTTCTTTACCTGCCCCATGATATCAGAAGGAGAATATTGTGATAAAAAACTAGGGCGTAGACCAAGATTATAGAATCCATCAAACGCATAACTCTTTCTAACCTTATCGATCTCCGTTGTCCTTCTAAGCACATCCTTCGCTGAAAACCCGTATTCTTCTTTCATATCGGTCATATTAAGCCAATAAATACTGTCACCTTCTGCCTTAAATCTTAACAAAGACCCTCCGGCACCCAGGGTTTCATCATCTGGATGAGGGGACACTATCAGAATTCGATTTTTCATATTAGTCTCCAAGATTCCAACTATCCTACTTTAAACAATGAATGTGGATTATTTTTGAGCAATGATAACCCAATGAGAAACTTTTTTCTTCATTCCCTCAAAAGTCCATTCATCTTTCTCAATACTTACATTTTCAAAATTCGAAAATAACCGTGAGACTTCTTTAGCGGACATGAAAGTAAGCACCGAGAAAGTGTCCATCTTCGGGGCTTTACCGGAAACACTCAGTATCCCGCCCTCGGACTTTTTGCTCTCTTTAAATAACGAATCATATTTATTCTTATAATATGAAAAGAAGTATCCACCCGGTTTTAAAACTCTATGCACTTGTGCAACAATAGCTTTTACATCTTCCTGAATATTGTGCTGCATGGAAGCGATATCAATCACAGCATCAAATTCTTGATCATCAAACGGTAATTGGGTAAAAGATCCGGCTAATAAAGATGCTTTTAATTTCCTTTGTTTTAACCATTCTTTGGCTATCTCAACGCCATTGGCTGAATATTCTATGCCGTAAGTCAAAAAACCTTCTTCCGCCAAATACACTAAATGCCGTCCTGTACCAAAACCAAGATCCAGTATTTTGCTTTGTTGACGATCTTCTTTGAATCTGGAATTGATAAACCTAATCAACATTTCATTGGGATATTTCCCGCGCCTCCCTTGGGCGTATAATTTATTCCAACTTTCTAAAGAATGAGCCACCTTAACACCCCTTAATCACGTCGATCGTCTTAGGTCCATACATAAACATGACATCAATGATCGCCATACCCTCAATAAATGGCTCTCCGTATTGAGAATACGTCATAGGCATGTATTCATTAAAAATATGGTTTAAACCTGCCTCTTTAAATTTTTCCTCTTCGACATATGCCTTAGAACCGCTTCCTGACAAATAAGTATCACAACCTGTCTTTCGACATATATCCAACAATAGATCTGTTTTTTTCCCAGTGACGTTCAATTGAGAACTTGTATAAATATTCTTAAATTTAATGCCTATAGCATCAATCAGATAACTGACTAACGCGCTGCAAAAATCATTGAGTAAAAGCCATTCTTTATTATAAAAGTCTTCCAGTGCGTCTTTATACAAATGAAAATAGGGTGTTTTACCATATGATAAAGCAATTGATTTCCAGTGCTTCTTTCTCCATCCATCATCAATGATTTCCACCTCATTGATTAATTGGTCAAATTTTCCATGTTTTTTAACAGGAATTGTCAAATATACTGGCTTATTATCACTCTTGATCAATGTCCTTTGTTGCCAGGTCTTTCGCGTAAATTGGATGTTATCCACGAAAACAAATACGTCTGCCTTCGATATCTTATTAAAAAACCCTAGGTACGGCATATATTGTGGCTGATGGCCTGCGACGATCATTCAATCACCTTCCCACCAAAGGGTCTTCTTTCCTGAATTTGGCAAAATCCTTAAGTGACAAATTCTTTAATATACGAAAAGCACGTAAAGAAGATTTCCCGTCACCATAAATGTTTTTAATGCCCTTCACTTGGGCTTCATAAAAAGATCGTGAGGTTACTCGGTCAATTGCTTTTTCAATGCTCTTTAAACCGCTATCCGTAAAAATCACATTGCCTTGGGATTTTCTGCCGATCATTCTCCTGCCAACATTGATAACACCTAATGGGATTGATGCGGCTTCTAGAATTCCTGAGCTGGAATTCCCTATCTGAAAAGTCGCATGACGATAAACATTTACAAAAATATTCCTCGGTAAATTATTCACAAAAATCAAATCCTTGCAGTTTTTGAGCCCTTGCATCACCTTGATCAACTCCCTTGAACCAGGATCGATATTAGGAAGATTAATAACAGCTGCAATGCCCTTATTTTGAAGCGCTGTGATCATGTTCTTAAAATCCCTTACCGATTCATGTTCATAGGCCATTAAGGAATGAAAAATCACCAGCGCATATCGATCAAACACACGTCCATCTGGCGTGATCATGGGAAAAAGTTGCTTTCTGGGAATTTTAGTCTCCTGCTTGAACTTATCCAGCGCGCAAGAACCAATATCATAAATCCTGGACGGATTTTGACGGATGGCGATCAATCTTCTTTTATGTTCTTCGGTCGAAGCAAACATGTAGGCTGAAAGCTTGGAAGTGGCATGCCTAATCGGATTATCAATGCCCCCGTCACAATCATGATCACCTGCAAAAAAATGGGCTGTTGGTATCCGCATGTACCCCCCTAACAGCGCTCCAATCATAACATCTTCCCTGTCACCCGCATAGATGATCAAATCTGGAGAAAATCGCTCGACAGAATGGATCGCGCCTTGCAAAAGTAGTGAGGCCGCTTTAATACGTGCCGAATCAGAATCACTGTCAATCAAGGTTTCAATTTTATCAAGAATTCTTATTCCATCACCCTCAATATGCCTGACTGTAAGTCCGTGAGTTGGGCTTAAATGAGCATTACTGACAATCAATCGAAAATCAATGCCTGGATCGCGACTCAGCATTTTATACAAATAACTCATTAAATCATAATCCGAGCGCCCAGATGTAAAACCGAGAATCTTTCTTATTTTATTTGCATTCATAACAACCCTTTCATCTCCAAAGCTTCGACAAATTTTGTATGAAATGGAATTGATTTATATGGTTTTAAATTCCTGGCGTTTTCAAGGTTTAATCCATACTCTTGCGCGAAATTGGCCTGAACGCTGTCGCGAATATCCAACTCAAAACCATGGTCATAAAAAAAACTCTTTAGACCGTCTACTTGATCAAAGGTTATTGCTCGATATAAAGCGTTACTTTCATCACCATATATCTTAACGAAGCGAGAAAACAACTTTCTCAATTTTTCTTTTTGTTCCAGCGTCTTTTCAAACCGGATAAAATGCTGTTGCAATAACCGTTGATTAAGGCAAGATATCTTGCAATTCACTGCCATTAACCCATCTACCGGCTTTTCACGGGCATCTGACAGAAAAACTTCATTTGCGGCAATAAAACCACCTGCTCCTGAGGTGATCGGCTTGGTTGAGTTAAAAGACCCAATGACAAAATCTGCAAACCTTCCCACAGGATCAGTATTATTGTAACGTGCCCCAAAAGAAGAAGCATAATCTTCTATCACATGAAGCTTTAACTCTTCCTTCAGGCGTCGAATATCTTCTTGTTCTATTAAAACGCCAAACATATGTGTCACGACAACAACTTTAATTTGTCCTATCACTTGCCTGGTAATTGAATCAAAAGAGGATCTTAAATCTTGGGAATTTCGAATATCACAAATAACTGGTACTGCTCCAAGAAATTCAATAGCATTATAAACAGACCAGCCAGGAATTGCCGGAATAAGGACGGGGTCCCCTGCTTTAACGCCCAATCTTCTTAAAGCAACCAATAATCCCATGCTTCCTGAGGGCGTTATAACGACTTGATCTTTACAAACAAATTTTTTTATATCCTTGCCTAAAACTTCTTCCAAATCCTCATCCCACCCGACAAATCCACGATCAAGACAATCCTTCAAGACAGAGATGTCCTCAGGGTCAATATCAGGAAATGAATGTGGAATTAAAGTCATTTGACTCATAGCTCTATCATTTGGTCCGGTTTAAAATTCTTCTTGGCAGCAGTACCTAGAATCTTATCCCAAGACATCGGATCAATGCCTGTGCCTGGCCGCTTAACAGTGAGATTATGCTCATTAAATATTTCACCCTTTTGAATATGCTTTAAGGCCACAATGCTTTTTCTTCCAATAGGTTTATTGCGTAATTCAACCTGTGTTGGTTTCTTGATGCCATCCCCTAATACCTGCTCTGCCGCCCTAATAGCCAAAACCATCGCTTTTAATTCAGCAGGTACTAAAGATGCCTTGTGATCTGGACCTTCCATTGTTCTATCTAATGTAAAATGTTTCTCAATAACGCAGGCCCCCAGAGCCACCGCAATAGCCGGCACGATAATCCCTGGAGTATGATCCGAATAACCCACCGTCACATTTAACTCTTTTTGCATTGTCCTCATCGCCCTCAGATTGACATCTTTATAATCTGTCGGATATTCCGTATGGCAATGTAAAACAATAATGTCTTTAAGCCTTGTCCCAGAACTCCTTAATACTTCAATAGCTTCGCGTACTTCATTTAAATATGACATTCCTGTCGAAAGAATGACCTTAACCCCTAATTTCCCTACTTTTCTCAAATAGGGTAAATTTGTAATTTCTCCTGACGGTATCTTAAAAATCTTTAGCCCTAACCCGGCCAAGAAATCAACACTGTCTAGGTCAAAAGGAGATGATAAAAACTGTATTTTATTTTTTTTACAATACCCTAGTAGCGCCCGTTGAGCATCGTCAGACAACTCTAATTTCTTTAGCATCGCAAACTGAGATTCTTTCCGATCGGTCGAAACTTTCTGGTAGGCTGCTTTCTGAGCAGATTCTGTAACCAGATTCTCCGTCTTGAAAGTCTGAAACTTAACAGCATCTGCCCCCGCCCAAGCTGCTTGATCTATCAATTTCTTAGCCAAAGACAGGGAACCATTATGATTAACACCTGCTTCAGCAATAATAAAAGTCTTAGGCATTTCTCTTTTCCTTACTAGGATTTCCATAGGCGATAACGCCGCTGGGGATATTCTTAGTAACGACACTCCCCGCACCAATGACGACCCGTGCCCCTATCTCCAAACATTGAATAACACTAGCCCCTGTTCCAACATGAGTATGATCACCCACCTTAACACCGCCACTTAGGACTGCCCCTGAAGCAATGTGTACAAAATTCCCCAATTTGGAATCATGTTCTATGATTGCGCCCGAATTGATAATGCATTGATCTCCAATTTGAGCATTAACATTAATAATAGCTCCAGGAGCAATATAGTTTCCAGCACCAAGTGACGCTCGAGAAGAAATCAATGCTGACGGATGGATGATATTGGGAAATATAAATTCCAACTTCGCTGAATGCTCATAGAGTTTGACGCGTAATATCGGATCTCCTATGCTACCTGCCGATATAAAACAATGCCGTACGCCATTCTTGTAAAATTGGGAACAATCATCATCTGTTCCAATGATAGGAATTCCTAAAACATTCTCTCCTACCCGCTCTTTAACATCAATAATTCCTGCTATTGTATAGGTTTTTGCTTGCAATAGATGGTCTAAGATCACCCTACAATGTCCACCAGCACCAATAAGTAGTAATCGATCTTTCATATTTTCTTAAAGGCTTCTCTAATATTCCTAAGATTTTCCTCATCACCAATCTCTGACACTTCTCTGTAGCCAGGTTCCACCCA
>Ga0302280_1000812_pt1 | contig 27083 bp, 26 predicted proteins | sample III_Fen_E1_1_FD_198771 | JGI IMG/M metagenome (GOLD analysis project Ga0302280, IMG submission 198771) | Peat permafrost microbial communities from Stordalen Mire near Abisko, Sweden - III_Fen_E1_1 | ecosystem: Environmental > Terrestrial > Soil > Wetlands > Permafrost | place: Sweden: Abisko... | reverse complement strand
TTAATATAAATATGAATTCAATATGTAGATAAATATGACTGATGTACTAGACACTGATTTAGACTATGATCAATTTTCATACAAATGTAGTCATTCTTTTACAATTTTAATCAGATTGAACTTTTCATACATTTCGCAAGGTGGATCCTGAATTTTCATTTATGGCCCGATTATTTTTTAATCATTTTATGTGTTATTTACTTGAGGGGTATAAATTTGAAAAGGAAGCGTCTTCCAGTTAAAATTCATTATATTTAATGTCCTTATGTTGCCAGTATTTGACTCAATTTTAGTATATTAAAGAATATGGAGAATAACCACTAAACTCTTGCCAAGAACTATGTCTTCACAGCAATTGAAACCCACGCTCAAATCAAATAGCAAATCAACCTCACATAAAATCTGCAGAAAAAGATTCAACTCACATCAGATGCAACTTCTCTCCTCATTAAGAAAAAACAAAAATTAATAAATATTCGTGATCATTTTGAAAGTAAAATATCGTCTTTCGATGTCGATCCACACTTGAAAGAAGCCTTAGAGAAACCTAGCTCATTTGTTCCGAAGTAATGGCCCTCAACATCTAAAGTGGCGCCTAAAAATTTTCCTAAAATTGTGATTGCTGATTTGGGATGGGCAATGCGATACTTATAAGAAATCAATCTGGAAATGTTCAAGGAGATTTCTCAAGCATAATAGCAACAAAAATTAGTTGTTCAAGGTTTGCAAACAAATTTACAGCGTTATGAATAGAGAATGAGGCGACTAGAAGAAAATTTAGAGAAGAAATACAATGATATCAAGACTCGCAGATATTGATGATTTTTTGTCGAAGGTTTGATTTAAATTTTATATATTTAAATGAGCGAAAACAAGGTTAGAGCTGTTAGATATGAAGTATAGGAAGTGGGCAAACACATCAAAGGGTCTAAAAAAAGATTCTTATGGGTGGTCACTATAGGGGAGAGAGTATACAACTTTGTTCTCGACGACTCGGTGGTATCTGGCAAATCGAAGCTGTCCATAAATGGAAAGGTTTTTCATGAAATTGAGCAGGCTAGTTTGCGCCGCTGCAAGTACAATCATTCTTTTATCATTGACGGTTGTCTGTTCAATCTAATTGAGATGGAGGACAACTATGAGATGCGCATTAACAATAACCTTTTCTCTCATCTTTTAGCCCAATAAATGAAATGGAGCTCCTTTACTGATCACAAGGTTGATGAGACTTCTTTTGATCTCGACCAAAAGTTTAAACAGGCTGAAAATAAGAAAATCACAATGAATATACCGGGATTGGCTACTTCTATGAAAAAAAAGAAAGGACCATCTGTTCAGTCTGATAATTGGGGCACTTTTGCTGGAGGAGTTAGTGAATTTCCAAATTTTTTTGGTTCCACTGAGACAAAAAAATAAACTGCTGTGATTCCAAAGTAAGAATCAAATAAAGTCTCTTCAGAAGTAAAACAAATTGGTGAAGCTATCAAACAACAATGCAATTAAATACCTTAGCCCGTTAAATGCTAGCCTAACACACTTAATACCGAAGAATTCAGCACTCTTCAGAATCTATTCAAAACTATTAATGCAAGCGGGGCTTATGTTGAGAAGGTCACTGAATCAACTCCTACTTACGAGGTGAATGAAATTCCAGTTATTCCTGAAATAAATCTGATGTAGTTTAATACAATGCAAAATCTGTTTCAAACTACTAATCCTCAAATTAACGAAGTAAAACCGAAAAAGATAGAAACAAAATTTGATGATTTCAGTTTTACTGCTAACTAACCGAAACGTTAAGTAAATGAAACAAAATTTGACTGTTTTAATACCATGCAGAATCTGTTCAATACAAACGCAACTAAAATAGAAAATCCTCTCATTTTACCACAACCGCAACTTTTCAAGCAGTAGGAAGCAAAGAAAATTGACTTTAGTGATTTTAGTAATATTCAAAATATGTTTCCATCAAATCAGCAGTCGCAACAATAATTTAACTTCGAAAAGAAAGCGCCTCCTCAACCAAATTTTAAGAATACTGTATAGAAATAGTTATAGATTTCTACAAATAATCTTTGTTTGAATGATCAAAAACCTGAAGCAAAAATTAATATTTCCACGATAGATCCAACGAAGATTGATTTTTCCGATTTCAATACGATGCAAAAGCTATTTGCGACTAATTTTATTCAACCTACTGAACAAGTGCTTAGTACAACAAAGTCTAACATTGTCACTCAATCCTAACAAGTCCCTAAAATATAACAGAAAAATGCCAGTTCTAACGATTTTAATACAATGCAAAATCTGTTTCAAACTGGGATCTAAAAAAAATAGAACCAATTTTGGCAGTTCTGATTATGTCAATCAATTATATATAGTATATTCAAAAATATCACCAATCGTCGATCTTTTAGGGGCGAATTTATCGATTATCTATTGAAATTTCGTGCTTGATGATGGGGTTCTCGTTGCCTCCATGCTCTAAGCTATAAATAAACTATCTTTCAATGGTCTTGAAGGCAGGCAAGCAGGTGACAATATATTTTAGTTTGTCTTTAGGGATATCTGGAATATGATCTACATTTTGGACTGATTACATTATTTTTATGGAATTATGTTTTGAAATAATATTGATTGAGTGATTGTTTCCTCATAAGCATCGTAGGTAAACTGATTCGATTGTGTAAAGCGCTTAATCTATTATTTTTTATTAAAAATTGGCGTGTTCTCTTTGTTAGGTAGACTGAGATTTTTTTATGTGAGTACTTCAGAAGAATATTTCTAAGGTTTTGATGGTAATATTCTGCTGGAGTTCACAAAGACAGTTGTTTAATGCTTGAGTTCATTGTATTGCTTAATACCGTTATCAGCTTTTGTTCGTTTATCAACATCTTTTTTTTGTTCTATTTTTATTTTTCTGAATCGTTGATAGGCCTTTACTTTCATCTTTTTATGGAGTAGTTTATCAAGATTAGTTTAAAAGTGAGCAGTTTTTTATTCATGATATTTCTATTAGGATAGCATGAGTATATGCATCAGCTCATCATAGCGAGCCAAGATATCACTGTCCTTAATGTTGAATTTGCCCAGCTTGTAGTATTCTTCAGTACTATTGGCTTATTTGTATATCTTATAAGTTATTAGGTGATTAAAGACATGCCTAACGTTGTGAGCCCAATGCAAAAATAAAGTGAAGAACATTTTACCAAGAAAAAACATTGAGATACTTCTCCTGAACTCGACATGAAATATATTGAAATGATTGTAGATAAGGGTCAAGGCAGAACTGATAGCAAGTGAAAATTAGCTTTCTAGAATAATTCGAATCCCTTTGAAAAAGTGAATGTAGTTAAAACTAATTGGTAAGGTTTTGTGTTTTTCAGCAAAAGGCTGGAAAATTAAATTAAAATATTAGATAACTCTTAGAACTGCTGAGCTATCATAAACGTTTACTTTGTTGAGCAAGATCTTAATAAAAGGGTTCACTAGCTTGTCGTTCAGTAGCAGTGTTAAGCCTGCTTACATTAGGGCGTCAGGGTACTCTAAAATAGGGCGTAGTTTCATCTCTACGAAAAACCCTCGTAGGAGTCGATTATATCCTGGAAAATACCTCCACTGTATATCTTTGGAGGCGTGCAACGTGCTTTATACGTAGGTGACCCAATATTTAATAAAATAAAAGAAGGCAAGTCCCCTTTTGATAAAGCGTTCCTTCCAAGCGTCCTGTGCGAGAATATCATTCAAACTAATATTTTAATTCTCGAGCTGATCGTTTTTCAGCAAACATTTATAGAAATGAACTTACCAGTCAAACATTTAGCTGAAAGTATTTGCATGGTCACGTAGACCCATCTCTTCAATATCATCATTCAGACTAAATTATACTCCTCGCCATTCTATAATTTCAGGATCTGTTTCTTTAGTGATAAGTCGAAGGATTTCCTTACGAAACTCAGGTATTCTGAAATAAGCGGTCGCACTAAATATCTCAGCAAAAGTTCTTTCATATTCTGATCCCTTATGATCCAGTGAGTTCAGTGCTAGTTCCAAAAGTTTATAGAGGAAAAGTTTGTACATCATGGCAACTTCTTCCTTTTAAAAAAGATCTTTTAATTTATTATTCACAATATTCCTTCTCTGCTTTTAATTGAAGCCCATATGGCTCAGGCTAAACTAACTCCTCTTGATTAGAGATATTAAAATCAGCCAGCATAAGTCATTGATGACTGGATCTTCAATTTGGAAATATTAAGTCATCTTCATACCCAACTAAACTAAAATCTTTTGCCCTTTGACTAGCTCACTTTCTGATGAATATATATACAATACTTCTGGTGGATGTGATGATTTTTACACGATCTAGTATATCTTTTATAAATCCATTTCTAGTTCTGATTTTACTTTACGAATTCTTCCACTGGGACCTTCTTCAGACTATAATTTATTAAGAAGGATGATGTTTTGTTATACTGTAGCACTTATTGTGAGTATTGATTGAAGTTATGGGCATTGTTAGGAAGTTGTAGTCTACTGCACTCCAAAGATAGGATTTGTTTTAAGAATGCCTACTTATGTATGTACGCAGATCTGATGCTGCCGAAAATATGTTTAATTGATTATTTTAAATTTGAAAACACCCTTACCATACTCTTTCCCATAATGCTAAATCTTTTCTGTCATTGTGATACGCCTTTCCTCAAACTCAGTTACCCCTTTTACTATGGAAGATGACTCAGTCCCAAATAGTTTATAAAAAGAAACATAACTGTCAGCAAATAACTCCCTCTTTGCTTATTCATCCGAATTCTGATACTTCCAAATTAAGATTTGAAAATAGGTGTTATGTATCTCTGAGGCAATAACCTTTGTTGTAAGAAAAGGCAGTTATCCGCGTTCCTTAGTCCATGAAAGGTTATTACCTTCCTCAATTTATTTGATGCAACGTTGGCTCTTTCTTTTAGATAGGCCCATTTCAGTCAGTATTTTTTCATAAGACTCCTACTATTTTAAGCCTTCACTTTCCTTTTTGTTGAGAAGAATGACTGCGGGGTAGCTGAGGTCGCTTTATGATGATGACCCGTTCTATCCAGCCTGCATATGTGTATATTTACGATAGTTTTAATGGAAAAACTGAAATCTTCACCTGGATGTTTTTTGATTAAGTCGATTTATGCATATTCACTCTCAATGCGCAGTTCGATAATTTGTGATATTTTGAGATCAAAGCTGATTCTCCCTTCGTTACCATTGCGGAAATGTAAGGCAAAATTCTGGTGATATGGTCCGGTAGTGATGAGAAACAAATTAATCTTGATAGCTGTAACTGTCTCCTTGAGTTCGTTGATGATGCTGACTTAAAGAAACTGTTTGCGCAGTTAATACTAAGTCATCTGAAAGCTAAACTTCTCATAGATTTTCCACTTAATAGTTCTTATTATACCATTAATTTATCGTCAGTCTGCATGGGCTTGCTGGGGAGAGTAAACTTCTACCCCTATCGAACTTTAAACACAGGTGTCGCTTATTTCTGCGTTAAGTCTGTTATACGTATGGATATTTCTTGATTTTTACATTGGCGAGGATAGCGTGAAAGTATAATTTTGGCAACTGTTTATCACGCAAACTTTCAGTATCGACTGGCTCCAGGTCGTAGAGATGTGTGTTCTTTTTCCGGAGAGGGCTGGACACGCAATGACCCATAAAGTATTCAAAATTGTAATAACTCAAACTATAATCTCAGTTCACTCAAGCAATTTAGGACAGAAAATATAATTTATTGCCAGTTTATGCATACAGATAAATCATCACTCACAATTACCGCCAAGAAATATCCTATAATATTTGAGAAGGAGAAAGCTCAGAAATGAATTTGTTCATCAGTTACTTATTTCTAAACAGAAGCGAACCCATAAATCCTACATATTCACACAAATACCCAAAGAATTTACAGATACTTCATCAAACGCATTTTACTTTTTACGAAGGACCATTAAAATAAATCGTTAACAGCAAATTAAGTTGTAACTCTTTTGGCTTCCCACCTCGTCATTGAGGATCAATTTTTTATGAAGCTTTTTGTAGGAGTTGTATAGTTGCTAACCTAGAGGGGCTTTTTCACTTGGATTAAGCGCGATTAGACCGTGAGCAAAATTGAAATTGGGAAATAGGGAAATTTAGTCAAATATATGTTCGTTTTTTGTGCTAGAAACAAAGTTATAAATTTGCTTAAAAATAGGTAGTTCCTTTGCTTCGTTGGGAAGAATTTGCAAATGTTTATGTTTCTGAGATGCGCCAGAAAATTCTCCTCCATTAAAGAATATAATGCCATTCAAAGCCTCACAAGCCAATCCAGCATTGACCAGATCACCTTAACTTATTGGTTCATTTTGAGACTCAAATTAGCGCGTTATGACGAGGAGATGGTCTTGGTAGATGTTAAATTTATTAAAGAGAAGACGGTGACTGCTTCCCATTTCCTTGATCATCAACTCCTTCCTTAATCAATGCAAAAATACTCGGGATTGAGAAAGGGATTGAATGGTTATTTTAAAGCAGGCTGATCAAAGTTGGCTTTTTGCTTTTGATTTAACCTCTCCATCAAATAATAGACCATTTTTAGGCGATCATCATCCGCAACAATTGTGTCGTCAATAAATAGCGTGTACAAACTGCCCTTTGCTTTTTAATGCGCCTGTTTAATTTGTTCCCTCAGTTCAAGTACTTCGGGTCTGCATTGGCCTGCTTCCATATAAGGCTAAATGTATATATCCAGTGAATAAAAAAATCAAAGATTCTATTTTTTGCTAAATGTAATATCCTCTAATATTTTTTAACCCTATCTGCCCTCGTTTAGATATTTTCGTAGTAAATTTTTGTCCTTGAACAGGACTGATCCCATAAAACCCACTGCATTGACTGACAATTCATTAAAAGCCTTTTCCTTTTTGCGTGGAATCATCAATAGAAAATGTTCACAACCAATTAAATTGTAGTCTTGATCGGTATCTTTGTCTTCCTCTTTGTCTATAAGAGATTTATAGAGTTGATTATAAGCCCAGGATACTTGATCCTTCAAAACTGACACATCATCAGTATCTTCAAGAATCGCTAAACCGTGTTTAAAGTTAAATGGTGGATACTCAATAACGGTAATATCCTTAAGAGAACCTTTTTTCACCTTCTTATGTTTCAGTTCACGTGAGTATTAGAGAATCCTCCTGAAAATAGGTAAACTACGAGCTTAGTTCGGAAACACCTGGATATGCTTGTGAATTTGTGAAGCACCAGAAGTGGGTCCACTATTGAAAAAGAAAAGGCCTCTAATTGCTTTAAATGTGAGAATAGTCTGCTTGAAATCCTACCGTGTAAGGGGGTTAGCTTGGGGTTCAAATTAACGAGTTACAACCAGTAAATGCTGCTGATAAATGTTGTATTTGTTAAATATAAGGCGATGCGATGGTCCAAGTTCTTTCAAGAATAGTCCCTGACTAAACCGAAGCTTACATCCTCAAATGGCGGCAGGAAAGGATTTCGCATGGATTCGTTATTATCCCTTTCTTTCTCCTTCAGCTTAGATACTAAGGTAAAATTCATGCTTAGCTCGCCCCAATGCAGTAGATGAGATTCCTAAACAATTAGTGGTTCTCGTGATTGTTCTGCCCTCTCCAAGCCATTAAGAATGGCCTAATGAATTTCTTGGATGCGATGAGCGGCGGGAGCTTTCCTCAAATATAGATATCTAAAAATAACAAAGGCTGAGATCATGAATGCTCCAACCCCTGCTATTCCCCAATCTTTCTTGGTCATATTATCAAAGATTTGTGCTATTTTCTGTTTCCAGCTTGGCTATGACATAATTAAAATTAACAATTGCATAGCATGCGATAATGCCAGTGAATTTATATGCAAAAATATGATTAACTCTAACAGCTATCTTTTCCTATGAGTCGACTAATTTAAATTATAATATAACTTATTTCGAATGGCACCAAAGCCCGCACCTAAACTAACCAAAAAACAACTTGAATAACTCAAAAAACAGGAACAGCTTAAAAAAGAAGCTGAGGAAAAACAAAAGAAAGAAGAAGAGGAAGCCCGTCTACAGGAAAAAATAAAAGCAGATTAAATTGAAAGGCAGTGTCGGGCAGAGGAGGAGAGGGTTCGCATAGTTTTAGAAAAAGAAAATTATAGGGAAAAATTACAGACTCGAATCAAATAGGAGGAATCAGCCGTTGCCAAACTTTAAGAGTAAGACACATGGAGATTTTTGACTGAACAATATCATAAAAATTATGACACTGCTGGTCCCAAGCTTTCTACTTTCATCAATGCCTTTGAGGAGCAACGTTATGAAAGCCCTGAGAAAACATTGAAGAGTTGCGAATAAGCTTAAACGTACATTCAGCACATAGGGCATGCAATGCTACACAGTCGAGGGCTAGGCCGAAGGGAATAGTAAAAATATTATTCTGAGGCGATGAAAAGAATAAGGCGCATTGAGATGGAGAATCTGTAGAAGATAATGATCCAGATGGCCAACAGTGCAGAGGACATGTAGGACAAGAACAATGAGATTAGTAAGAAGGGTGAACCAAATAAGAAAGTGGAAGGTTTAAAAATTTTGGAGTATCAGCAGTATATGAGCAATCATGCCAAAATAGGAATGTTTCTCAATTCATCTACCACCAAAAACCTTAACAAATTTAGACCCATTGAAATCAAAGAGTTTGGACTGAACACAGAAATCCCTTCAAAATGGATGAATGCTAACACCATAGCCAAATTCGAGTGGGTCAACTTTAATCCTTTCAGTGCGGATCAATTTTAAAAGTTTTTGCTTTACGGTGGAGTTTATATTATTGAATTCTACGAGCTACTGCTAGGTTCTAAAAAGATCAGCAACATTGTGCTAAAAAAATACTATAAGTAATCTGAAATATTGTAAAAATTCAAATTACCCACCAATCTCATCAAGGAGCCTTTCAATGTTACATATCAGATCCCTAAATATGTCTTTCTTCATACTTTTGATCAATTTTCCCTCAGATTTGCACAGTTCGATTTCGCTTCTTCGCATTGGCTCCCTCTTCCCAGTGACACAGTCATTGAATATGACCCGAAAGAGAAGAAGGCCATTTGCAGAATATATAAGCCAGAACCTATTGCCTACATTCAATAAAGATGCACTGACTACCCCTATGTGGCTTGGGAACTGAGAAGCGTCTAGCCTGGTAAGGCTCACTTAGATATTTAACTCAAGCGATGGCATCTCAAAAGATAAGAGTAGGCTGGGCGTCGGTTCATGTAAAAATAAATTAACTTAGTATTAAATTTGTAATAGATGAAGGATCAGTTAAACTCGTTACCGATTAAAAATATCCTGAACTTTAAGATTTAACACATGAAGAGCAGACCCCTTCTTCAATCCTATATGAACTCTCATAACGAGGAATTCATTTGCTGCCAATTGATTAAGACTATGAAGATGCTCGTCTTCCAGTAAAAGACCACTCAGCAGAAGAAAATGCCATAAGAGATATTGCCTATGCTATATAGGCATTCTATATTCGCAGTGAAGTAAATGATTCCGGCGATATCGTGGTTAAAATTAGATAGAATCTCTAATATGAAAAGGTGTTCCTTGAAGATCAGGAGAAAGATTGGAAGAAGATTCGCTGGTTATCAGGCAATCGCTGCGAAGTGACCAACAGAAACATTCAGGAAAGGCACATTAATTTGGAAGTACTCTATTCTTAAAGTAGATCCTACTATAAAATCATGATTTCTGCCTGCCGCAATGCCTAGATCGAATTCGATACTAGAAAAATTATCTTTTCAAGCGCAACCTTATGGAAATGCTATCTTTAACTCGTATCCTGAGTTTCACGTCGGCTGTGCCTGAGGTGAGCCAACTTCGCGGGGTTTTAAAGTAGCGATAACTGGTGAAACTATGATTAATGCGTGAATATGATTAAATTATGCGGATTGTTAGGATAATCACGTATACCAGTTCCAATACATGTAGACAAACCCGAGGTAGAATCCAATTTGACCCCAGATCTCGTAGAAGCCTCGGTGGGTTTTGTGGTGGAATTTAATTAAATCGCGGTGGGTTCCATTACAGAAGGGAGCATTGGCTGAGTTTTTGCAGTTGCATAGCTTGTAATATCCACTTTCGCTGACGTTAAATTGCACAGGTCGGTTACGAGTCACTCCGGCGTTGCAGGAATTGTCACAGCTCGGGTTAGTCAAGCTCATTCCGCAGGCACACCAGCTATAAACCTTCCCTTGTTGGAGGTAGGTATTGTAAGGGAACCAACCTGCGTGCCATCATTTATACCAGTGATGTAAGGAATTGTGGGAGGACGATATTTGCCCTCACGATAGGGAATGGATTCTGGAATGGGGATGGTCTTGTAGGCGGGGAAGTCCGTAATGTCTTCGGGAGTTGGGGCGTGCGTGGTTGTAGGTGGCTTGAGCAACTGAGGAGGAGGCATAAGGGGGTCTTTTAGATGCGCTTCTCCCTCAACTAGAATGGTGCTGACCCTTCTGTACTTGGCTGCCTTGCGCAGGATGGCACTCATTGATGATAAATATTATTAAATAAATAAAGATTTAACCTTGGTCTGCAGCACTTCTGGACCATCTCAAGACTATCAATCTTTTATAATACGTGATTGATGTCCGATATTATTAACATAAACGTGGGTCGGGCTGGCCTGAGAATAGGAGATCATTTTTGGAAGGTCCTCCGCTAGTAACATAAAATTAACTCTGATTCCCCTTAAGGACTTCTGCACTTCTTCAACTAAACTCAAAATGGTTGGTAATCTCGTTCGATGTTTATTGGTTTGGAATCAAAAGAAACAGATAAGATACGAATCAACTCATAAGGATTACATAATCAAGATAATATCATTGCAACAGATCTCACAACCCAGGGAACTTTTGCCGAGTCATTTTATAACTGTTTTCCCATCATTAAGGAAGAAGTCATTGATCGCATACAAAAAAATATATAAAACTGCGATTCTTTTTCAGGGTTTATATTTAACTCATCGTTAGAAGGGAGCGTGGGGAGTGGGGTGGGATGCGGAGTTCTGGAAGAAGCTAGGAATCGTTATCCTGATAGAATTATGCAATATTTTCGGTTAATGCCAAATCTACATCTTAATACGCATCCAATCAATGTCTATAACTCTGCGTTTACTATTTCAAGAGATGTTTAATACAATGATTTGGATCTGTTCTACGATAACTCTGCAATTCACAAACAAATGGCTCGGATAGGTCATTTCAGACCCACGTGTGATTAACTCAATGGTTGGATTGGCTCCGCAATAGCTCAAACAACCTTTCCCTTTCGTTTTCCTGGTTCTCTCAATACAAGTCAACGTAAAATAGCAACAAATACATGCCTTTTTCCAAGAATGCACTTTTCAACTTTTTCAGTGAGCCGTAAAACGGCAAATCCTCTGATATCAGCTCTGAGCCCATAAAATTATTTGCTAACTGATTATTTTACGGCAAGTCCTTAGAAACGTACCTTTACTATCTGTGCCAACCTGTGCAGCAACTAGGCCAACGAAAATTAAGTATTTTAGACTGTCCAAAAATAGTTCAATCGCAGAAATTATGACTTTGTTGACTGGATGCGAAATATACATATCAGTCTAAATCAGCAATCCTTGGAGAGTGCAACCATCATTACTAGTGGATATCATATAGCCCCATACTTTGTTAAAATTTCTGAGTTATTCTCAACATCTTTCCGTAGAAAAGCTTTCATTCATAGATATTTATCTGCAGGGATGGATGAAATGGAATTTACCGAAGCGGAGTCCAACCTCAATGATTTAGTCAGTGAGTATACTCCTCCCACAGATTACGCATACTTTGAAGATGATTAAAACGAAGAAAACATGGAAGAAGTAGTTTGATCCCTCTGCCATCATCATATTTACTTTTAGGTTCTATAATTTATATATAATATGGAATAAATATAAATATCGATGCTCGGCAAATAAGAATAACATAGTCATACCCCTCCTCGATGCGCGTAATGTCCTTCTGCTCTTAACAAAGGCAATAACACCTTAAAGGATAATTATAAAGCAAATCAATCTTCACCTTAGAAAATGTAATAAGAAGTTGATCCAAATCAAATATAAATTTTCCAACAATTACTCTGTAAGCTAGGGATGTAAAAAACATTGAATATTTTGCAATCATAAAGAAAAGCTAAAGATAATGTGCGAAATCCATAGCAGTCAGGTAAAAAGCAAGTAGACGTGCATATACCAAAATAAATGCAAGTTCAATATTTGACTCAATTAGTCCAATAATCCAGTAGTCTTTAATAAATCCTTCAAGAATTTAAGACTTTCCTTTCTGATTCACCCTACTAAATTAGTAACTTTCAAACATAGCACAAATATTCAAAACTAACAAAAGGACTACAGAATGTATTCAGTGTGAAGGCCGCTGCCACCATTCCCATATTTACAACTTTCGATCTTTAGCTCAAGGATAGGAAGATCCTCTTCGTTGATATCAATGCGATCTAAGCTGTCTGTCTGCTAGACTCTCAAAACTGTCTTCATATCATCGATTAAAAATAAAATTTCCGGTCTTCAAAAATTGAGAGCAAGAGAGATATTACAGTGATGGGGATGAAATGGATGAACCAAAGATAATTCATAATTGGCACTAATACTCATAAATTTTTAATATTTTCTTCCAGTAATTTGGAACTCCTCAAGATAGTTCGACCTGGAAAAATGAGGATTACCTATTTGGACATGCATAGTCTACGGAGTAGTCACAACTGTGATTCTCTCGTTATCATTGCTCGAAACACCAGTGACTATACTGTCATTACAAAATTAACTCAAGAAAAGGAACTTCGATTGGAGAAAAGAAATACATTTGACTGGGCAGAACCTTTACAAAATACTGCAGTCTTAAAAATCAGCCATGTTGAGAGGTTCAGCCATTATATTAATCAATAAGTCAAATTTTCAGTTACTAATAATATAGAGCACTACTATGGCCTTACTAACAATAGTAAGGCCATTGTTAAGTTTGATACTCTGGTCAATCAGGCAGGCATTATCTGGAAAGCTGAGCAGGGCAATGTGAGAATGATGGCGGCCTCTAGTTGTCGATATTATTTGCACTTGATTGTCAATCGGGAACAATATTCCTCATTCAATAGCAATGATCATGAGGTTCTTATTGATTATTAATATGTAAAGATAAATGGACATGGATGCCTCATAACACGAGTTCCACTCGATTTAAATCGTAGATCATTTATCATTTAGATGTTTTGGATGGAGGAAAGTTATAAAAAATACAGCTACTAGACTCTGATTGGCTCTGCTGCGCTGCGTTTCTCAACAGTCTCATTTACTTTAGTCTTTGCACAGGAAAAGTAGTTTATATTCAGGAAATCAAACAAATCAAACAAATCAAACAAATCAAACAAATCAAAGAACAATAAGTGCAGTTACGAAGAGTTGGGTCTAACAATTGTATTTTACTAGAATTTTTAAACGAATTGAGACTGCTTGTATTTATATTCACATTCAGAGCACCCAAATGCGTGAGACAAAGAATATTTCTCTTGAGTATGAAATGGTTGAGGAATAGGATGACGTAATGCTGTAGTTCGCGAGGATTCGAGGTATACCAGGAAACTTCCTGCATTTTCTTCAATCGATCAGGAATCAGCAAAGGTGATTAAACTAAACTGTCTGCTGTTATATTATTTAGAGTTATATATAAATGTGGCAGGCTTATCAGTACGGACACGGCAAGCTGCGATTGGTTAAAGATTTGAAGACGGGGCAAGCTCACCTCAGAGTGTCGCTCATCGATCAAGAATAAATTGACAACATGGGGCGCGTAGTCCTTCTTGCAACTAGATATTCCATGAACGCAAAGATTACTATCGCATCGACGAACAATCTGTCAATGTCCCTCCCACTACAGAGGAAGCACCAGAAGAGGAGAGTACCGCGCATCTCAGCTATAAAGAGAAAGTTTAACTCTACAGAAAGAAAATGCAGAGTGAAAAACTTTAGGACAAATATAACAATCTTTTTCACAAAACGGAGAAGCGAAGGTTTCAGATGCGAAATCCAATACTTTACAAGTTATTGCTCAATTTTGAGTAATCTCATAAACATGAGGATAACTCACGCGTAATAGATGATTTGAAGGAAAGCTAAAAGAATGTAGACATGATCAAAGTCAATACCAACCGTAGAGCCAAATTTGAAGCAAAGGATGGAGACAACACATCTGCTTCACGTCCACGCTTTATTTCTTTGGAAGATGGTTTGCCTGAAAAGGAGCAGAAGTCTTTTCCTAGCTGGAAAGACTATGCAGAAGGACGATTTGTAAAGACAGACCCCTCTAACAGTTATATTAATATTGCTCAGCTTGAGAATAACATTGACATGCTCATTAACAATTGCGCAAGCAATCAGACTAGAAATAAGAAGCCAAGTCAAGGTAAAGATCCTAGAGATGTACATTCACAATTTCGGGAAAAGCATGTGTCTTCTCCACATCACGTTAATCGTCGCGACTCTTTCCATAAAGAACCGACTGACTCCAGTGCCCAATACGATAAAAATTATGGAATGTAAGTGAGTCAATAGCTATCACGAGCTCAAGACCGAACTTCCAAGATAAAGACGGCTCAACAAAAGAGGTTTTTATACAGTAAAACTGCTGATTACCCCTCGAGAAGTGCGTCTCGAACGTTTAGTCGCAGCGAAAAATACTCAAAGGACGTAATAGCTACTATGTCTGGTTTTTACGACAGTAAGGCCAGCAAAAAAGAGGACTATAAGAAGATGGTGATGTTCTTAAAAAAAGACCGTCCTCTCACCAGCGATATCCGCCGAAGGAGCTATAAGATGATAGGTGAATCCAACCTCGAGGATGTCAAGAAGTATCGTTGCTTATCAGAAATGTAGAGGCAAAAATTGAGGTAGCGCAACTATCAATTCTACCTAAGTTTATTGAAGGCAATGGAAGCACACACAGTCGAAGAATTACCTTTGAGCGGTCAGATAATCGATCGGATCAAACTAATTTTGGAATCCAACTATATTTTCTCAAATGAGCATTTCTAACAAATTGCAGAGCCATCATTGACCTAACCAAGAGACGCCAAATCCTAATTTTTACTGGAACAAATCTAGAAACTACTCAAGAGTCAATCTCCCCGATGATAAGCAATTCCTTTATTGATTTGGTTTTTGGATAATGATATGAGATTTAAACAGTAGATCAATTTTCCTCAGCCAAGTGTATTGCAGTTTCTGCGTTCTCATTGTGCCATCCTGACTCATTGCGTACGTTTCCGTCTTGAGTTTAGATTTGATATCTCCATTGGTACCATACCTGTTTTTCTGTTGATTTTCGTTCCATTTCGATGGTAATCTTGTCGCCTGCTTGCACTAACTCCTCTTCCTTGAAAGAAAAGAACAGAGGGAACCAACTATAGAAGTCAATGTTATTCACTTCCGGCACAATTGTAAAAAAGGAGTTTCCAAACAAATTGCAATCAAAAGATCCTTAAAAACCATGAATAGCTAATTTTTAATTAGCTTGCCACTCAAGTTTCACACTTCTTTATAGATTATCATCCTAAGGCAGTGGATGCTGGAAAAACCAAATTGGTTTTGAGTTAAAAGGTGAGTAGTGCAGACCAAATTTGACAGTGAAATAAGATTCACGTTCTTGTTTGGATAATTGTTGATAAAGTTTGTGGCAGCTGACAGGACGAATGTAGGAAGTATATTTTTGTGGTACAAATCTGGTTGTTTCAGTCGCGTTTCTATAATAATGTTCAGATTACTTTTACGCCCATCGTAGACATTCAGGAGACAGTTCGTTATCCCCAAATCCTCCCAACAATTCAGAAAAAATAAGATCTGGCTTTTCGGGCATGACATATTCCTTGATATCTGTCTGTACGATTTGCACAAATCCACTCCATTTATTTTTATTAATCCTCCTCTTCAGAGTTTGAATGGGAAAGGGGTTCTTTTCAATGCAGTACACTTTTACTTTTTTTCCAGTTTTTTTAGTAGCGTTCATTAGACTAGTTAGAATCAAACCTTTTCCTGCACCCACGTAGTAAGTAACGCAAGGTCGATTTTCATTAAAGGTCTTGAGAGCTTCAATCAAGGCAATTTCATATTAATCGTATTTATGAGAATCAGATTCGAATATGTCATAGGTTTCGCCGTCCAGATTATCAATATACGGCTGCAAAGGCGCTTGCAAATAGTCTAATAGCCTTTGTGCTGCGATATCTCTCTTAGTCATCTATCTAAAAGCAAACAATACGGATTGGACTAACTTTTGAAGTACAAATGCCAAATACTTGAAGTACGGCTATTTAAGAGGCAATGATATGAGCTTATGGTGAGAAAACAGTAAATTGACGTGTCTTTTCATAAAATCCTTCACTACTAATTAATGAGCCGTTGAAAGAACAGGATATCCCTTATTATTGAGGATGAATGCCTCTTGCTTCAGAGATAAATATACAACATTCTAGCCAAACCATCTTTGGAGAATCTAACTTTAATAACAATTACTTTTTTGTTCGGCAGATTAGCACCTATTTATAGACATAATTATAAAGAACTGTCTTCTTTAAGGCATCGTCTCAGCTAGACATAGCTGTCCCAAGTCAATTCCTCTTCCGCACTGCAATCAACAATCACAATAACTCCGATTTTTCCCTTTCGCAAATATTTTACTATCTGAATTGTACTAATGCTACATTTTCGATGGAACTTAGAATTGAATGCCTCTCCTTGATGTTGAGACGAACAGCCACTCGTTTTAAACCTAGATAGAGGCAATACTCGATCATAAATCGCAATTTCTGCTGACGATTGGATATTTCATCATCGAAAAGGAATTGATCGTTGATGAGAGGACAGATATGTGGCAACTGCTTATGTGTAAATGTTTAATCTAAATCATTAGAGTTCTACAAGTCGGAATAAAACAGTTATCGAGGTCAACTTAGCCTTGTGTCAGAGCTTGAGAATTGAATATATTTGAGATAAAGATATCGCAGTGTGCGTCCAATGATGAAAGGAAATCTTGCTGAAACTGCTGGTAGCTATCAGAGTAGGAGATGGTGCCTGTCCTAAAACAATGCGGGTAGTTCTCACTTTATAGACCCATTCTAATTATACCTATAATGATATCATGCTTGGCCAAATGACTATTTTATTACCTTTAATAACAAAATGCATAAATCAAAGTCGCTCAGTTCAGGCATCACTGGCGTTTCATCGACTGATCGAGATAAGAGTGCCATGTTAAAATTTCATTGCAAACGAGCCGATCTCTTGATTAGTCCTTATCCAGAGCAGCACGCCCTCAAGTTTCCTAAACGTCTAATTCATAAACCCACTGAAATGCATATGCTGTCATAGACAGAAGAAAACAATCATAAGCCTTGTCTGAGAGCTGCTCCTCAAGCTCATCGTACAACTATGCTCTAATAATGCAATTCAAAAAGATCATTGAAGTAGGCCGAATTTTCATACCTTGCCCATGAATCACCTTACAAACCGATTCTAAATGTACAGTTAGCAGCATTTAGAGAGACTATTCAGACATTGGATTGACTCACAACAGGCGCAAATGCAATCAGAATCAATTTCAGAGCACTAATATCCTTACATCCATATCGCAGAACTGCGATAACATACGTCCGGATAAAATAACGCGACCTATTTATAAAAAACATTACGGAGGAAACGAAATCAAAAAGAATCTATAATGGACCGATGACAAAATTAGCCGATAATACTTCCAGCAAAGATACAAGAGATGCGGAACTCGGCCCAATCTAAAATAAACGAATGTGCAATAAGGTTACTCTTCAATCCATCTAAAATTCAAGGCATATAAGTGATTATCATAGTTTGTTATCAGATATGATGATGGAGATTGTATCAGTTTAGATCTTCGCCTGCAGCGTTAGCGGGAACGTTGGTTCCGTTTAACATGTGGGTTAAAATCTACTTTGTGTATTTCAGACGCTTTGCCATTTCTGCATTCTTGCTGTCCAATGCAGTTGCTAGGGGGTATTCGCTTCTCTCGTTCTTAAGGTTTATGTAGGTCACCAGTTTTTGTTCACTTGATAAAATGATTTAAGTCTTATCTGTGAAATTGACTTGCACGATCTTGTTACTGAGTCTAAACATTATAGCATGCTTTGTCTTCATCCATTTCTTAACATAGCAATAGCCTGAGTCTGAAGGAGCGTCTGAATTCACTTCGACTTTGGTGTCAGAGTAGAGATAGTTTCGGAAATGCTGCAATAGGGTAACTTTTTTTTGCAATTAGCGTTCTGGTGGATAATCACTAAGCTTATAGGGAGTGATGGTATCAGCCTTATCTCCAGCTTTCTTTTCAATATATTCAAAATTCTCTCCATTTTTATCCACAATTATTTTGGTAGAATCATTGAAGTATACTCCTGTTGACCCATCAGAAAGTAAATACCCCAAACCATATTTTGTGGAATAGTCCACCCACTTCTTTACATGCACCTCTGAATGCATAAAACCCTTTTCTGCATTAAATAAATCAATACCTTTTTTGGCTGAAGGAGGATCTTTGACAATTGCCAAATTTTTAGTACTCGGTTGTTTAATATCCTTAGAAGATGTCCTGAAATTGCTATTACTCATGCCAAAATTGGTATTCTCCGCTTTCAAAGTGTTACTATCTTTGCCTAATGGCTTAAGGTTTAAATCTTTGTCCGCTTCCTTCTTCCCAACTTTTTCAAAAGTACTAGCACTCGGTTTTTGAGAAAGAATTTGGGCCTGTTGGGGATTAGTTGATTTAATGTACTGATCTGTAAAATTTTTGGCAGGAGGGCAGGCAAGAGTACTCCTGGGAATGGTTTTAGGTATAGGTTCACTCATGAAAGGATCGCTTAAAATTTATTCCAAAGTAGGTCTTTTTGAAGCATCCAGCACGAGTATTTTTGAAATCAGACTTTTAGCATTATCTGATATGGTTACATGGTCCGGAAATGAGTAATTACAGGCTTTGATTTTTTTGTAGGTCGTTTTAACCTCGGGAGTTTCAAAAGGTGGTTTACCGAATAATTGGGTGTAACTGAATAGGAGCATAAATACATGATAACGCCTATGGACCAAACGTCCACCTCATAGGAGTGGCCTTTGCCTTCCAATATTTATGGAGCAATGTAGTTGGGCGTTCCACAAATGGTTTTCTTTTTCTCCTCATTGAACTCTAGTCTTGTGGCTAGACCAAAGTCTCCCAATTTAATCTCCATATTTTCATTAAGGAAGAGGTTTCCGAGCTTGAGACTACATAACAAATGGATTACTCCCTATGAATGACCTTACTCTCGTGAAGGTATATTAGAGAATTAACAATTTGCAGCAGATAGTATTGCACTTCCATCTACGTCAGTCGTTTGCGTCTCTTAATTAGTTCGTTCAGAGTCTGGTTCGAGCATATCTCAAGCAGAATGTACACGTTTTAGTGATCTTCGAACACATGTTAAAATTTTACAATGTTCTGGTGACTAAGTGATTTGTGGATTTTGATTTCAGTTATCAGCTAAATGTCGGTATGATTACTTTCTGCTTGGCACGAGAACGATTTAGTGAATTTTTTGCAATTATCTTGGCCGCAGAGATTCGTTTTGTTTCAAGGTTGGTGATCTCGTAGCACTTAGCAAAACCTCCTCTTCCTAGTGCCTTGCCTCGGGTATACTTTTTTATGAGTATTTATCCATTGGTTTTGGTAATCTTCTATTCGATCATAACCTGGTCGACGTTAGAGTCCTTTTCCGACTGTTTCGGCTCTTCCATTTAAATAATATATATTTTGGAGGTGTTAACTCGAGATACATAAATCTAAACGATATATAAAACTATTATTTCAATCTAGGGATTTTATTAGGTTTTATTCTTTATTAAATTATAAATTTGAACATTTGGGGGGATGATCATCAATGAGATTGGAGTTAATCTAATTTTCGGGTGAAAAGAGCTGCCTCATATTCTCGAACTCTTTAGATTCCGGCTTTTCTGTAGGTCCGCTGTTTTAGACCTTCGATCTCGTATAGGATGGCTGTTGCTCCTTCAATGTCTCCCTGCATTAATTCATCGAAACTCCTCCTGTAATATGGAATTAGCTGATTGAGATATATCTCTGCTTCTGTAGATGTTGATCCTGCTGGAATTCCCAACTTGGTTGCAATGTCTTTTTCGAAATTAGCTTTCAAATTTTCCATCTCCTTCTTTGATGAAAACTGTCGAATATCCAGCAATCTGAAAATAAACCAGAATCTTTGGGATTTTTCATCCTTGACATCATATTTCTTGTGGTAGTTTCTGATCTTTCCTCTTAGACTAGTGGTGAGACACTTATTCAGGCAAGTTGTAAATTTCTTGTGGGCATTATTATCATCTTTAGATCGATGATTTTGGCCAACTTTTTCAGAGGCCACTTCAGCATTATTTGATGTCTTCTCATCTTCAGCATGTAAGGGATGGTGGTATTCTTGCTCTTAGATTTCTTTTGAATTGCCTAAATGAGTAGATTCTTGCTCTGATCCTTGCATCCTTTAAATGAAGCTTTCTCCCTCATAGTTCCCATTATTTGAGTTGAACACTGGATAGTTGATTTCTATCAAGAGTTAACTTTAGTTGCTTATGAATTCCGGATGCTGAACATCCAAATAATTATTGCCGATCGGCAATAATTCATCACTCTCCTCTTGAAAGCGAGAGTAATAAGGTTATGGAGGTTCAACCTCTGCAAAAAGGTCCTCTTCTGGCTAACAGGATATGCCATAGTCTTTCTAAGAAAAATTCTACTATCTCATCTTGTAAAATTGTTTATAAATCAATTAACAGAATCTCGTCGATATAAAGAAAAAAAGTATTGGCCAATTCATCATGAGAAAAAAAATAAAAACTGTAAATGACTGATTGATATTAAGGTCTCCTGAAGGCTTCCGCTCATTATTGAGGACTCAAATACTCGAACCAGTATTAGGTTGTTGCTATTTTCTATATTTTATTTTACAAAAAACCCTATATAAAAAAGTGTAGCAAATGATCGAGGTATAAAAATACAAATATAATAGTGAATATTGGGATTCAAGTTTACAACTAATCATGAAAAACAACTGAAAAGTCACAAAAAGTACCTTTACATTGAGTATAAGAAAATTGATTTTTTTGATAAATGTCTTTTGATTTGACTTGGCATTTCCAAGACATCACTCAATCAAAACATTCTCTGATCAATGCTGATAAAATAAGTTAAAATATTGATAATTCACTTTAAATTAATGACGCATCCCACTGCTTCTAAGTCTTTTTTTAATTTTTAGGCTTCTTCTCTTTTCATGTTTTTCTTCAACATGGAGGGAGTCTTATCTGCAAGATCCTTGGCTTCCTTCAGTCCTAAGTTGAATAACTCTCGGAGCGTTTTGATGGCTTTGATCTTTTGGGAGGCGTCGAGGCTGGAAAGTTCAACATCATAATGGTCCCTAATAGCCTATACCTACACTTTTTACCCGGCTTCCTCATGTTCCTCAGACACAACAAACTGCAATAACTGCATGTCTTTCCACTGCTTCTTCATCCAGTCATGTTGGTAGAAGTACTAAATAGGCTATAGAGCATGCCCATTTGAACTAATGATCTTATTTGTTAAAATGCTCTTATTGCTATCAAGAGCACGCTGCGCTAACAATAAATTAAGGTATTCTGTTTAAGCATTGTTTAGGGATTTAAGCACTTCAGCTAGAGCCTATAATTTTGGATTTGCCAACGATAATACTTCTGCCCTAATTGTTGGGTCTTTGATAGCTATAAAACCTCGGCATGGCTTAATCGTCGCATTAGTGGTGCTGCACTTAAAGCCAAGACTGCTTAGACGAAGCATGTTATAATCAAATGTATAAGTTGATTCATGTTTATCTATATTAGTGATGCTAAGTTATAACGAATATCACATGTCATCTTCATCAATAAAGGGCATGTCTGGGTCATTATCTCCTGGAGGATGTTGGGCATTGGGCAAGTTGACCCAAGGCAAGAGGCTATTTAGGAATAATTGAAATGGATTTTGATTCATATTTAAGGGCTGCCCTTGAGGTTGGTTTCCTCCCGCTTGTTGATTATCCTGGATATTGTTAAGATCTATTCTTTCAACTCGATCACTGAAGTTGTTTTTATTAATATTGGCATAACGGGACAAGTTAAATGGAATTGAGGGCGCTTTCATTTCTTAGAGGCACAATGCTTAGAGATAAGATTGATAGTCAAATTTTTCGTCAATACGATCGAGGACAAAACCTAGGGCACCTTTGATCCATAGCATCACATTGTTGCTTTTCCACAATATTTTTGATCTCTAGACATACACATCTAAGATTTTATCGAGTCCTTTAGAATCCTATATTGATTCTAGTCTCAAAAAGTTATACGAATAGCTTGTTGGTACAATAGTCCAAAACTAATGTCCTAAAATTTGCTGATAAGATTTCTTTTGCCATCCTTGGAAGACCTCATGGTTTAAAAATTGTTTCGAGTAATCGTTCTTAATGGCAATATCGATTATAAGTTTTGGGTAGACCATAATAGCTCGTAGAATCAACACTCTTGGATCTTCTTCAACGAAAGAATCCTTTGTTGGTAGCACCAGAGCTTTCTTCCAATGATCCATTGAAAATTATAGTAATTGTTTGATCTAAATTTACTCAACTAGCAATTATGTTTATTTTGCTGGTTCACTCTCAAGATGAAACTTGGCCAAAGCAACAGAGTAAGTAAAGTTAGGCATCAGATATATACTTCCCTCTTTCACTCCTGAGTAACTACCATAGTGTTGTACAAATTTAAACAGAAAATCGAACTGTTTACTAGAGACGGCATTAAAATCAATACAGAGGAGGCAGGCCGTGGGATCATTGAGGTTAACCTTTAGTAAAAACTTATTATATTCCAGTGCTGTTCTATAGCACCCTTTTTTGCCAAGAATATCCATGAACTTGAAGAGTGACATAAAAAAACTTTTTGAAGTCTCGTCATAGACCAAATATTTTTTAGTGAATGACTATTTGATGAACTCACTTAATTCGTAGCCTCCCGCCATCTAATAAATATAAATGACTCGCTGAATGAGATTATCAGCATCCCTATAATTGCCTTGCAATCTTAAAAACTCTCCAACATCGTAAAGACTATCCACATGTTCTGGATTTAATTGCGTGAATTAGAACAGAGCATTAATATCGTTTGAATTGCGGATAATCTCATATTATTTTTGCAAGGAGTGATATTTCTTTGTTGCTTGGAACAGAAGCTTTTCATCTTCGCGTTCCATTTAGAATTTTTCACGAATCGGAAAATATTCACCAACTCCTGGAGAGAGTATAGATTTTTTCATTAGCTTCTTCAGATGCTTCTGCATCTTCTGCTGTTTTTTGTTTTGATCGGGATCGCCTTCTTCTCTCTCAGGCTCCCACCCTCTGAAATGTCTTCGCAATTATTTTTAATAATTAAACTTCGATTCATTGATTTCAAGGATATTCATCCATGCTTAATTCTCTTCTTTGTGTAAGTGATAATTCTAAGCGGGGACAATTCCAAGTTCTTTGAAAGTTTAATGAACTTCCTTGAGGTCTTAGTCCTCTTTGTTTTTATTTTTGTTTTTCTTCTTCTTTTTCTTCTTTTTATCTTCTTTCGGTACTTCTACCTCTTCCTCTTTCTTTTCAACAGGTTATTATTTATCGTCTTCACTATCATCGCCTCCTAAATATTATGAAAGAGTACCGAAAACAGCAAAGGTATTGGTTTTAGGGGGTCGAATGACCTCCTATTCTTCATCACTCTACTCAACCTATTTCTGCATTTCCATCTGTTTCTTCTTTTCGAGTAGTTGTTTGGCTTTCCTTAGACTCATATGCTGATTATGATTAAAAAAGAATTAATTAATCTGGATAGTGTATCATCTATTGTTGAAGATATTAATTGGTAAAGCACATCTTCTTCATTATCAATGAAATTGAACATGGCTCGTTCATTTGCATTTGCGAAGTGCTTTTCGAAATAAATGCTACTCATGCTGGGTTTATTCTCGCAAGATCCAAGGTTCAAGCCTCTCTTTTTAGCGTTACGGATTTTATAAGTTAGTGAAGCTTGTCTTACTTTTCATCTCTTTGATTTTGTTATAAGTTAGATGGTCTCTTGACTAATTCACACTATTCATAACTCTTACTCTTATCAAACTCTGTTTTTTCGGCATGAAGTTTTCATGTAGTTGTATCTACTCAAGAAAACAGGGCTTATCTCTATGTAATAAAGTTTGTACATTTGTTCGAGTTTCACCTTCTAAGAGTTCCTCATCCATAGTATTTCGTTGCTGGGTCGACCTGCAAAATAGTGCAGCCAATCAACAGGCTGCTAAATCTTACTTTTTTTACTTTTGATGCAATATTCATCATGCTTATAAATGGCTGATTGAATTGGTTTGTAAATTTGATTGGCTATTTTTTTAGATTTCTTGCTTTAACTTCTTTCTTTTTCTTCGCTTAAAAGATCCTATCGAATAACAATAATTTTGGTCCTTTTTCCTAAGCTGGTTTTAGGAGTTTTACTGATAAAATGATCATTAAACTCAGCGACTCCCATTTCTTATTTTAGAGTACAATGAGGTAGCGAATTGATTAATCTTGAGCAGTTTGTCTCTTTGATGGAATATCTTTTCATAATGTGAATATGAAATGGCAAGCAGGTTTATTTATTGTTTATAAGTTTTAAGAACTCATAATTAATAAAGATGTGGAGTTAATCCCAAACAATAAATACCATACACAGCTAAAAGGAGTATTTTGCCTTTTTACTAAAGTATTTCCATTGGCTTGCAGTAACAATCTACCAAAAAAATCATTTGGATCTCGATTAAATGCTATATATATATATTATTAAGATTTTATGAGCTTGCTAAGAAAATAAGCCTGCAAATATACAAGATAGTCAGCAAATAGATAATCATTAATCATCCTCAGTCTTGCACAGACTGCTATCCTTGTACTTACGTTTTAGGATTTTGCTCATCTATTGGTATTTCTTTAATTCCTAAATAGTAAAAACAGTACATATTCATGAGAGTTGTAGGATAAAGCACAGCACCAACTATCCAAATTGTCATTTACCAGATCATTATAAGGTTTCAGGCTTTACCATTTCTTCTCTCGCAAGTCCAGCTTTTCTCCATCAGAGCAATTACCTCCGATTGTGTATATCTGATTCTGAAATTTTATAGCCTTGTTTCGCAGGTCACGTCCTTTATTCATCTTCTAAAAATACACAAGCTCATGTGAATCGATGTTAAATTGAAATACTTCTTGATTAAAACCCTATGACCAGCCTCCGCCTAGTACGTAGATATATCTGCCTTCAGACACAGCTGCAGCGTTTGAGAGTGGAAAAAACAGTTTGGCTGAAAGTATAGTCCACTTATTATTTTATGGGGTGTAGACTTAGATAGTGCTGAGTCTTTCTTTTCCGTCGTAGCCTCCAAACACGTAGATCTTACCGTTACAAACTATGGCTGCAAATGCACATCTAGGAGTATTAAGTCCTTTTACTGGTTTCCAATCTTCATTGAAGATATCGTAGGCCTAACACCCAGCCATACCTTTATTCTTACCATCATAACCACTGATGACATAAACTTTGCCATTAAGATATACACATGAGTGTTCCTTTCTAGCAAAATTCATAGGCTTCTTCTTTTCCAGAACATTTTGGTCTCGTGGACTGTACAAAAAACAGCTACTTGAGGAACCTCCTCCAGTAATAAATATTTCTCCAGTAGGTAACGTGCAAGCAGAGGCGTAGTATTGAATTTAGCAGTTGTTAATAGTGGTAAGGCTATAACAATTAGTTAGTGGGCACAAAGTCAAAATTTTCTTCCGTTAGCCAAAAAAACATATCTTTGGAGTCACCTTATGACAAATCTGAATGAAACTTTAATTTCCAGTGAAGGGCATAACCAAAACTGGAAACTCAACAACAGTTGGCCGCTTATGCGTTCTAGAATTGACCTCTTCTATAACAAACTCCTCTTATGCTTTCTTCTCTCGTTCTATCTTCTCTAATTGAGTCACAATACGAGCCCTTTCTTTCGAGTTGTAGTCGAGATCGACAATCAATTCTTTTTCATTTACCTCTAACTCTTCAATTTCCTTCTCTAGAAACTGGTTGAGTTCTTCCTTACTTCTGGTGTGCTCGTCAGAAAGTTTGGTTTTTATCGTATTAAAAATATGATCAAGTTAATCGACACTTTCCTTGTAACTGTGAATCAGCTCTTGTTTAACGTAGGTATAATTACTCTCACACTTTACAAGGGAAGCTCGGTCTGTATCGAGGCGTTCGATCTCTGTATTGAGTTTCTTTTTGGCTGCGAAGAAACTTTGATCTTGTTTGGTGAAGAGGTGACCGGTGTGTGCAGAGATGCACTCCACGCATATATATTTACCATCTGTTTCGCAAAAGAATTTGATAGGTTCATCATGCTAAGTGCAAAATTATTGATTTTTACGACTCTCCTTCTTTTGACAGGCTAACTGCAATGCGACGAAGTTCTTAGATAGCATGTTTGGTTTAGTCTGAGGATCATGCTTAAAACGGCACGTGGGACAATCCAAAAACTTCTTTTTCTAATACACAATGCCTAGACACTATTCGCAAACAGTATGGCCGCAGTTGAGGTTGCGTGGATTTTTTTATAAGGTATCGTAGAGGTCGTAACACATTGGACACTCCATAGGTTTGTGATTTATTATATTTCATTAACTTAACAATGAAGGTATGAGGGCTTGTAAGCATTACAGCCTTTTTTGTGTTCATATTTTGTTTGGTAAAATAAATTAAGATGTTAAAGCAAATTATATATGTAAAAAGATAATAATTTTGATAGGGGTTGGGGTTGGGGTTGGGGTTGGGGTTGGGGTTGGGGGTGGG